>FPHH01000055.1_pt1 | contig 20050 bp, 18 predicted proteins | sample 1057331 | NCBI WGS metagenome assembly FPHH01 (sample SAMEA4473311, study PRJEB15554) | hydrothermal vent metagenome | biome: marine basaltic hydrothermal vent biome; feature: marine hydrothermal vent; material: water | place: Pacific Ocean | collected 2011-06-14/2011-07-23 | depth 1155 m
ATAGACTCGATAGACTTTGCCCATCTGTGCAGCGTTTTTCTCATCCATTATCTCATTATGGAGTGATTGAAGATAGCTTAACCTATCCGATGCCACCTCATCATCAACAACATTGGTAAAGTGTTGTGCCTCTGTCTCAGGGCGTGGAGAGTATTTAAAAGAGAAAATTTGGTCGAACTTCACCTGTTGCATCACATCAATAGTCTCAGCAAAATCTGCATCGCTCTCTCCTGGAAACCCAACAATAATATCTGTGGAGATAGTTGCTTCTGGGCAGACTGCACGCAATTTTGCAACACGATTTAAAAACCACTCTTTTGTATAGCCTCGTTTCATCTCTTGAAGCACTTTTGTAGAGCCACTCTGTAGAGGCATGTGCATAGATTTACAAATTTTTGGATTGTGTGCAAACTCCTCTATAAACTCATCATCCATATGAAAAGGGTGTGGAGAGGTAAAACGGATACGCTCTAACCCCTCTATCTTAGAGAGACGACGCAATAGCTCTGTAAAATTGACCTTCTCATGCTCTTTGGAGGAGAAACGACGGCCATAATTATTTACATTTTGTCCAAGTAAAAAAATCTCTTTTGCACCATTACTTACAGCCCTTTTTGCTTCATTAATAATTAACGCATCAGGAATAGAAATCTCATTGCCTCGTGTTTTTGGAACAATACAAAAGGTGCATTTTTTATCACATCCAATAGAGATATTGATAAAAGCTTTATAAGGCGATGAGCGAAAATCATCAAATGCAAATTCACTCTCATCATAGTTTATATCTATCTCTACTGCTTTGTCTTTATGCAAAACTTCACTAATTTTAGAGACATTTCTTGCACCCAATACAAAATTGACATACGGTGCGCGTTTGATAATCTCTTCGCCAAGATGTGATGCGGTGCATCCACATACACCAATCTTCGCTGATGGTTTTTTTCTTTTGTTAAAGCCACCAAGCTCAGAGAAGAGCTTATGCACAGGGCGTTCTCTTACTGAACATGTATTTATCAAAATAAGGTCGGCTTCTTCTAATATCTGCGTTGTTTCATATCCCTCTTTTTCACGAAGTTGGGCTATCATATGTTCAGAATCACGCGAGTTCATAGCACAACCTAAAGTTTCAATAAATAACTTTTTACTCATAACTACTCTCTAACTCATTATATGAACTTGATACATATAGTCATTATCGCCTAGTCCATACTTCACTTCACTCATATAAAAACTTTTTCCCATCGCTTCATAATGATCTTGCAAAGCAAGTAAATCTTTATGAGAATTATCTTTGTCAAAATAAAATATTATACTATCATTTTTCTCTACTTCTGCATCTAGCTTGCTCAAATCAACCTTTTTTGGTTTTGCATCTAAATCAGTTCTGGCAAATTTCAAATCCATCTTATTTCCTTATTTTAAAAGTCTTGCATTATAGTAAAAAAGTAATAAAAATAGGGTTAAATATATTTTTATTATTTTTTTGGGTATAATTACACACTTCGTAAGAAATCCCCACAATATTAGACTTATCATTGTCAGATTTCTACAAAAAAAGGAAACTATTCACTATGGAAAAAATTTTAGATATTGCTGAGGCTATTGGACATGAAAAAGGGCTACAACCAGAAAAAGTAATGGAAGCACTTAAAACTGCTTTTGTGCAGACTGCAAAAAGAGTTATTGGTCAAAATCTTGCTTTTGAAGCCTATATTGATAAAGATACAAAAAATATTAAAATCATCCAAACAATTACAGTTGTTGCAGATGATGATGCAAGGCTTGAAGATGAAGAGCTTGCTCCTGCGTATATCTCTCTTACAGAAGCAAGAGCCTATGATGATCAAGTGGAGATTGGAGACCAGCTTCAAATAGACCATGACTTAGAGAGCCATGGACGCACTGCTGCTTCTAACTTACAGCGTGAAATAGAGTATCATATTCAACGCCTTGTAGAGGATGAACTTTTTAACAAATATAAATCAAAGATAGGCACATTAATAAGTGGTAGAGTAACGCGTGTTGATGCAAAAAACAATACTTATGTAGAGGTTGATGAGATCCGAGCTGTATTGCCTATGAAGAGTCGTATAAAAGGTGAAGTTTTTAGAGTAGGAGACCATATTAAAGCAGTTGTTCGCCGTGTAAATATGGACAAAGAGAATGGTATGCAAATAGAACTTTCACGCACATCTCCTAAATTTTTAGAAGCACTTTTAGCACTTGAAGTTCCTGAGATTGCAGAGGGTTCAGTCATTATCGAAAAATCAGCGCGTATTCCCGGAGAGAGAGCAAAAATTGCACTTCTTAGCACACATCCTCAAGTAGATGCTGTTGGTGCCACTGTTGGGGTAAAAGGAGTTCGAATAAATGCAGTAAGCAAAGAGCTCATAGGCGAAAATATAGACTGTATCGAATATACCAATATCCCTGAACTTTTTGTCTCTCGAACTATGAGTCCTGCCATTATCTCGCATGTAGAGATTGTAAAAAATGAGGAGGGTGAAAATGAAAAAGCAATCATCACACTTCCAGCAGACCAAAAATCAAAAGCAATTGGAAAAAGTGGTATCAATATTCGCCTCGCTTCTATGCTTACAGGAATGCAAATAGAGCTTATAGAGAATGACTCTGTAACAAATGAAAATGGTGAGATAGAAGAGAAAAAAGATGGTGTTGATGCACTAGAAGCACTTTTTAATTAGAATTGACTTTTGCACTATTTTAAAGTATAATTACTCCATCTAAGGATCAATTAGAGTCTAAAAGTAAGCTGGTAACTTATTTTTGGCACTGAAGCCCAGTTGCTAATAAGCGACTGGGCTTTTTTTTTGTGGGTAGTGTTGGGAGGGAGTGCCAAAATAAGGGCTCTAATATGATCCTTAGAGTTATATTAATACTGTTAATCATTGCTTATTTTACTAAGCTCTATTAACATAACGAAGAGAGGAATTTACCACTCCTCTCTACTATCTATTGGCATAAGGATTTAATTTTAGCAGTAGCAAATCTGCTATAATATTTCCTAGCAAAGTTAATAACGCTGTAATCATTAAAATCCCCATAATTATAGGATAATCTCTACTTAATGCACTCATATAAAAGAGTTGTCCCATTCCCTCAATACTAAAAATAGACTCCAAAATCACACTGCCACCTATCAATCCGGGTAAAGAGAGTCCTAAAAGCGTAATAATAGGAGGCATAAGATTTGGTAAAATATAAAAACGCAAAAGCTCTTTTTTTGTAATGCCACGAGAACGAGCGAAGAAACAGTAATCACTTTTGAGTATCTCCAGCGTAAGTGAGCGAACATAGATTATCATACTCCCAAGCCCTACAAAAACCATCACCCCTATTGGCAATACCAAATGCCAAGCCATATCTAAATAGTTTGCAAATCCCTCTTTTGGCGTTAAGGAATGCAATCCTGCAATAGGAAACCAATCAAGTTTAATAGAAAACAGGATAATAAAAAGAAGTGCTAAATAAAACGACGGCATAGAGAAAGAGAACAAAGAGATTTGACGAATAACATAATCACTCTTTTGTTCATAATTTATCGCGGCTTTAATCCCTAGATATAAGGAGAGAGAAAAGACCATAATTAACGCTGTAATATTCATAAAGAGCGTAATAGGCAGACGCTTCAGTATTTCAGCACTTACATCCTGCCCAGAGACAAAAGAGATACCAAAGTTCAATGTCAGAATATTTTTTACCCACGCAATATACTGCATAACAAGTGACTTATCCAAGCCATAAACAGCTTTGAGTTTCTCTATCGCCTCTGGCGTCATATTTGGATTGAGTTGTCCTGCACCAAAAAAGCTATTAGGAGCAGCATGGATTGCTAAAAATGAGACAATAGAAATAAGTAGAAGCATAAAAAATATATAAGAGAGTTTTTTTAGAATTGTTTGCATAAAAAATTATAGCATAAAAGAGAGGTTATCTCCCATAAAGGGAGATAATAACAGGAAGGTAAAAAATCTAATAGGTGATTAGAATTTTACTGTAGCATAAGCTTGAACAGTATTTATTGTATCTGTGTTATGTCCAAGATCTGTATTAATATATGCAAGAGTTAAGTTAAGTGGACCAAAATCTTTACCAGCAGTCATTGTAAATTCATTTAAGTCATTATCACCTTTTGCATCTGATTGATCAGCAGAAGTATAGTAAAGACCTAAATCAAAAAGACCATTTACTGGAGAAGTTACAGTAATATTATAAGCAGAAGTATCAGTTTGAGTTACTTTACCATAAGTCCACCATGATTCAGTATAGAGTTTAGAAGCTCCTGTAGATGTTGCAGTATTAAAACCAACAGATCCAAGAGAACCATCATCATTAGTTTGAGAGAATGCAACACTTGCAGCGAACATGTCTTTCATTTCATAACCAAGTTTTAGAGCATATACAGTATCTTCATTCATTCCGCTACCATCAAGAGTCAAGCTAGAGTATTGTGCACCAAGAGTAAGCCCATTTACACCCAAAGAAGATGCATCTAAGTCAGCTTGTAACCAATATGCAGTTGCAAGTTGCACAACATTATAATACCAAGCTTGTGCAGTAAGTGGTTTCCAAGAGTTATTGATAACACCCGCTGCATAAGCACCGTTTGTTCCATAAGTAGTAAATTTACCATTAGCATTTACTACTGGACCAGCAGCTAATCCTAAAGTTTCAACATTACTCTGCTCATTTTGACCAAAAGTTTCAGTTCCATTTCCATTACCAACATAAGCACCAACTAAAGTAGTATCAGGAATATTTTGATTAATTAAAACTAGACCCTCAAAAGTATTCTCTTCTGCACTCCATTTTTCACTAAATGCAAGTGGAGTATCTAAAGCCATACGACCAAGTTTTGCCGTAGTTTTACCAGCTGTCGCAGCTACCCATGCCTCTTTAAACCATGAAGCATTCTCAACTTTTGCACCACCTACAGCTTTAGCATAATTAGCACCAGTTCCAGCAGTTGCTTTATGAGCACCACCAAATGTATTAGATACAAAGTTATTTTCTAAACCTAAAGTAGTAAGAATTGAATAACTAGCACCTGCACTTACAGTTACTAAATCATTTTTTAATACATCTGTAGTTGCATTTAAATTAATTGCAACATCAGCACCACTTGAATCTTTTGAAAAAAGGTCTCCATCATTCCCTGCTACTGCATCATATCCAGCTCCACTGTCTGAAGTTGTATAATAAATATTAGCATCACCACTTACTTTTGTATTTTCAAGAGCAAATGCACTTGAACCAATTAGTAGTGCTGCTACTAAACTCATTTTTGTAAATTTCATATATTCTCCTTATTGCTTTACAAATTTCATTGTCAGTATAGCATATCGTGTTCTTATAATGCACTTAAATAGCATATTTCTCTATAATTTTTAGCTATAATTCCTATTATGAAACAACTTATACAACTAATTTTAGCAATTGTTATGCTATTTATGACCGCGTGTAGTGCACCAAGGGCAATGGAGTCATCACATAAAAGTGAGAAAAAGAGTGGTTTTTTACAAAGACATTTAAGTAGTTGGTTAGAAAAAGATTGGAATCCAGCAGTGAGAGAGAAAGATAAAGAGACCTCTAAACGATTTAGACTACAAGATTATGTAGATAAAGCTGCTTTATATATGAAAGCACATCCAAGTGATTACAATAACTCAAATGTAAAAAAATTAGATGCACTTCCTGTCATAGGAAAGTAGAAAAGTAGATTAGTATGCACTAATCTACTAAATCCCATGCAAGCACAGTTTTTCCATCCTCATTAGTCGTAGCTGCTGCCATTCCCATAATATTATACCCTGCATCTACATAGTGAATCTCACCAGTTACACCAGAGCTTAAATCACTCAAAAGATACATCGCAGAGTTACCAACCTCATCAATAGTTACATTTTTCTTCAGTGGTGCATTTACTTCATTCCAATTGAGAATCTGTTTAAAATCGCCTATTCCTGCTGCTGCTAATGTTTTGATAGGTCCAGCAGAGATTGCATTGACTCGTTGCCCCTTTTTCCCCAAATCTACTGCCATATATCTTACAGTCGATTCAAGTGCAGCTTTTGCAACACCCATAACATTATAATTAACAATATATTTTGGCCCCCCAAGGTAAGAGAGTGTCAAAATAGAAGCATCATCACTTAATACAGGCTCTAATCTATTTGTTAAATCAATAAGAGAATAGACAGATATATCCATAGCGATTTGAAAAGCACTTTTTGTTGTTTTTATAAAAGGCTCAGAGAGTGCCTCTTTTGGAGCAAAAGCAACAGAATGCACTAAAAAGTCAATTTTTCCAAAATCTTTCTCTATTTTTGCAGCTATCCCTGCCATATGCTCCTCATTGGAAACATCTAGCTCATAGACATACTCACTCCCAAACTCTTTTGCTATTGGCTCTACTCGTTTTTTGAGTGCATCATTTAAGTAAGTAAATGCCATCTCAGCACCCTGTGCCGCACATGCTTTTGCTATTCCATAGGCTATTGATTTATTATTTGCCAAGCCTACAATCAGTCCTTTTTTTCCTTTCATTAACATCTTTTTTTCCTTTATTTTAATTTAGTTCATCGGCATATTGAATCATTTTGCCAAAATCTTCTACATGGAGTGCTGCACTCCCCACCAAAATACCATCGACATTCTTCACACCCAAAACATCTTTTGCATTATTTACTTTCACGCTTCCACCATAAAGAAGTGGTGCCGGAGAGATTTTTTTCAACTCTGCATGAATAGCTTCAATATCTTCAAGTGTAGGTGTTAGCCCTGTGCCAATTGCCCATACAGGTTCATAGGCGATAATAAGATTTTCGTAATTTGTATCTATGCCATTATACTGTTCTTTTATGTATGCAAGCATTTTCTCTTTTGATGCTTCACGAATCTCTTTTGGTTCGCCCACACAAAAGATAATTTGAAAACCCTTCTCTTTGAAATAGTTGAACTTCTCTACCAAAAACTCTTGACTCTCACCCAAAATATGACGCCGTTCGCTATGTCCGATAAGAATTGTTTTGATGCCAAACTCATCAAGCTGTTCAAGCCCTATCTCTCCTGTAAATGCCCCATTTTGTGTGGGATAGGCATTTTGTGTCCCAACAGTGATATTTTTTGTATCAAAACTATCCAAAGATGTCATTGCTGGAAAAACAAAAACATCAGAAGAGGAGCAATCAGCAAATTTTTGCAACTCCTCTATATAGATGCGTGTATCATGGCGTGTAAGATTTGTTTTTAAATTCGCGGCTATTATCATTCCTATAGCCCTGCTTCTTTTTTTTCCACCATCAATGGTTTTACACCTGGAAGAATTTTCCCCTCAAGAAGCTCCAAAGATGCCCCACCACCAGTGGAGATAAAGCTCATCTCATCATCAACACCAATACGCTGCACCAAATCTGCAGTATCACCACCACCAACAACTGTTGTTGCATAAGAGTCTGCTACAAAGTGGGCAATTTTTGAACTCCCTCTTGCAAACTTATCCATCTCATAGACACCCATCGGTCCATTCCAAAGCACAGTTTGCACATCACTCAAACCTTCACGATAGAGTCTCACCGTCGCAGGGCCAATATCAAGCCCCATCCAACTATTTGGAATCTCTTGTGCTGTTACTATCTTGCTTACTGCATCTTCAGCAAACTTCTCAGCAGCTACAACATCTACAGGAAGATAGAGTTTTACGCCAAGTTTTTTCGCTTCATCCATAATGCCTTGTGCCTCTTCTAACAATTCATCTTCAACAAGCGATGCCCCAATATCATAGCCCATCTGCTTTAAAAATGTAAATGCCATACCCCCACCAATAAAAATCTTATCGACTTTTGGCAAAAGATTTACAAGTGCTTCAAGTTTTCCAGAGACCTTACTCCCACCAACAATCGCTGCAAAAGGACGCACAGGATTATTAATAAGTTTGCCAAAAAAGTTAATCTCACGCTCAAGTAAAAAACCTGCTGCTTTGTGTGCATTATCAAAAAAATGGGTAATTCCCTCTACAGAGGCATGTGCACGATGACTTACACCAAATGCATCATTAACATAAAACTCTGCCATTGAAGCCAAACGCTCTGCAAAAAGAGCATCATTTTTTGTCTCACCAGCTTCAAAACGAAGATTTTCCAAAAGAAGAATTTCACCCCCTTGAAGAGCCTCTGCTTTACTCATAGCATCTTCACCTACAACATCTTTTGCCAAAGTTACATCACGCTTTAGAAGATGTTGCAAACGACGCGCTACTGGTGCAAGTGAATATTTTTGCACCACCTCTCCTTTTGGACGCCCAAGATGCGACGCTAAAATTACTGCACAATTTTGATCAAGGCAATAATGAATTGTTGCTATTGCTGAACGAATGCGTCTATCATCTGAAATATTCCCAAACTCATCCATTGGCACATTAAAATCACATCTGATAAAAACTTTTTTATCTACTAAATCTAACTTTTTTATATTTAATAATTCCACTACTATCCTTTTAAAAATTTTTATTTACTTACTTATATGTATCGCCATATCAAGCAGACGCGTAGAGTATCCCCACTCATTATCATACCATGACATTACTTTTATCATATTGCCACCAATGACTTGCATCAAATCCTCTGCAACAATAGAGCTGTAGTTACACCCCACAAAATCCTCAGAGACACGCATCTCTTTATCTATGAGTAAAATACCTGCAAATTCACTCTCTGCTTTTTCACTAAAGAGTGCTTTTAACTCCTCTTCTGTTGTATTTTTCTTCACAACAACATTCAAATCCATCATAGAGACATCAGGCGTTGGCACACGCACACTCTGCCCATGGAGTTTGCCATGGAGTTGTGGCATAACACGGTCGATGGCCTTTGCTGCTCCTGTTGTTGTTGGTATCATATTAACAGCTGCTGCGCGCGAACGCCTTTTATCACGCGTATGTTTGACATCAAGAAGATTTTGGTCATTTGTATAGGAGTGAATAGTCGTCATTAGCCCCTTTTCAATCCCAAAAGCATCATCAAGAATTTTGGCTACTGGCGCTAAACAGTTTGTCGTGCATGAAGCATTAGAGACAATCTTCTGCCCTCTATACTCCTGCTCATTCACACCCATTACAAAAGTAGGCGTTACCTCATCTTTTGCTGGTGCTGAGAGTAAGACTTTTTTTATACCATTGTCGATATATGTTTGTGCAATAGCAGAGGTCAAAAAGAGTCCGGTAGCTTCAATTACCAAATCAGCCCCACACTCACTAAAAGGAAGATTTTTTGGCTCAGATTCAGAGAAAATTTTCACACTTTTCCCATCTATAGAGATATGCTTTTCATCAATTTTAAAGCATGAAACATCAAATGTTCCATGTACAGAATCATTTTGTAAAAGATAGAGCATCATATCTATCTCTGTCAAGTCATTAATGGCAACAATCTCTATATCGTCTCGTTTTGAAGCAATACGAGTAACACAACGCCCTATTCTACCAAAGCCATTAATAGCTATTTTCAATGCCATTACCCATCCTAAAAAATTAATTGAGTTATTTTATCCAAAATTAGTTATAATTCCGTTTAAATGGAAACAGTAGCACTCTATGGAGGTTCTTTTGACCCTCCACATATTGGTCATAAAGCAGTTGTAGATGCACTTGGCAAACTTTCTTTTATTGATAAAATAGTTGTGATGCCGACCTATCTCAATCCCTTTAAGAAGGCTTTTTTTGCATCTCCAGAGTTGCGTTTAAAATGGTTAGAAACTATTTTTGCCTCTTATAGGCGTGTAGAGATTAGCTCTTTTGAAGTCGATTTGCAAAGAGAGGTGGCTACTGTTGAAACGATTCACTATTTGAAAAAAAGATATTCTAAAATTTACCTCGTAATAGGAGCAGATAATCTGCAATCTCTGCATAAATGGCAGGATTATGAGACACTCAAAGAGTCCGTCCATTTTATAATAGCAAAAAGAGACGCATTCAGAGTCTCTGATGATTTTATAAAATTAGAGATTGATGAGAGTATCTCCTCCTCCTCTTTACGAGAAAATATGGATATTTCAAAATTACCAAAGGCAGTCGCACAAGAGATTGCCCAATACTATAAGGATTACAATGCAAAACAGAATAGAAAAGATAACTCATTCACTTGACAAAAACAAAGCAGAAGCAATAGAGGTTTTTGACCTACGAGAGAAGAACTATATTGTTGATTATGCAATTATCGCATCATCACTTGGACAAAAGCATACTTTGGCACTCCTAAACCATCTCAAAGATGAGCTTAAACCTGAAGAACATTTTAATAATGTTGATGAGAGTGGGGATTGGGTTGTTGTTGATTTAGGTGATATTCTTATTCATATAATGACTCCTGAATATAGAGTCAAATATGATATGGAAGAATTTTTGAGTGAGTTAGGGAATCACTAACTTCTCTAAAACTAACCATTCTTTAGAAACAGGATTTTATCCTTTTAGTTACATCTGAGAAGTTTTTAATATTTACTTATTAACATAAGTATCAAAGGCTTCTTTCATTCGAAAGAGATGTGATTTTATATAAGAGAGTTGCAATCTATTTCTATTGTAGAAATAATTTTCGGATGTTATTGCTATTTCAGGATCTTTATTTCCACCAGAAACAATATTATTTGTTCCATCATCCCTTAAAATAGTTGTTCTTAGACCATAATTAAATGCTTTTGTTCCTCGAATTTGTCCTAAAGAAAAACTTGGAGTATCTCTTAAGGTCAAAGGTATCTCTATTGCCAATCCTGCAAATCTATTTGTCTGTTCGGCAAAAAGTAAATCACCTGACCTACTCTCTTGATACTTTAAAGAGACTGCCACATCACCAAAAAAACTTTTGATTTTCATCTCATAGCCTCTATCTTGATTCCAATATTTACCAAATTTAAATTCAGCTAATAAATCATAATTTTCTATAAAATAACTATATGTTCCCATATAAAAAGTGCGTTTATCAATACGCCCATAATATCTCTCTTTATATGAATAACCATTTGCAAACTCATCAAAATATCCAGCTTTAATTTTAAAAGTATGATTTTTATAATTTTTAATGTACTGATCTACCCCACCAAAATAGTTCTCTTCTAATGTTCCTACACTTACTGTATTTATTCCACCAAAGATATTACTACTATCATTTATCATAATACTTTCCATATGCGAAGGACGTTCATAAAGCTGCATAAACCAATCATACCTATGATCATCAATATCCGAATCATAAATATGGATATCACCAACAGCAGTAAAATCTATACCTTTTGCTAGATTTATATATGCCTTTGTTCTTAACCATAATTTATAGTTAAAAACACCAAACTCAGTTCCTACAAAAGATATAATCTTCGGAGCCAATTCTATATCTACTTTAAATCTTGAAGCATTCTCATTTTTTACCAGCATAGTGTAAGAGTTCAAATCTAGAGGTGTTATTTTTCTAAGACTATTTGCAAATTTTAATTTACTTGAAGGAGACGGTTTTTGAAAAAACTCTTTTGCATACTCTAAATTTCCAGATACCGTTACAACTACTACATTACTTCTTTTTTGTGCTACAACAAACTTAGTATATTTTGTTTTGGTCAATAAACCTATTACAACACCAAGAGCATCAACATCATTCCATAAAAATACACTATTTTCATATCCAATATATATCGTTGATTTTTTCGTTCCTATTGTAATATTTTCAAGTCCAAGATGTACTAATTGCTTTTTTAACTCCTCTAAACTCATTTTTTTTTCTGATATTATTTTAGATTTTATTTTCTTAGATTTTTTGATTTTATTTTTAGGTTCTTCTACAACTTTTTTTCTCTCTTCATAAACTTCTTGTTTATGTTTATTGACTGTATCAGGATAGTAGGTATCACGGTTTTCATAAAGTGCAAATGTTAAATTGATGCTAGAGCTTATTTCATTTGTAGATAAGTTCTTCGTTATTACACTATTTAATTTAAAATACTCACTATATTTTTTTGGAAGTTCTAATCGCAAACCTGCAAATCTCTCTTTTGTATCATCTTCTGCGAGCAAATAGAGCCAATCAAATGTTTGTATCTCCACACCACCAAAGATTCCATCCATTCTCTTTTTATTTTCAGATAAGGCATCTGATTTTCCATATCCAACTGAAGCTCTCACCCCCCATAGTTCTTTATCCATAACGACATACTTATCACCATAATAATTTGCAGCACTGCCCAAATCCTGAATACCAAGTGCTATATTTGGTAGATATTTATATTTCCATGGTAATTGCAACTTCATATTTGCAGAGAGGTCTCTGTGATATCTTGGAGTCTCAGACAATCTTCCTTGAATCTCAAAATAGGGGAAAAAGCCTACTCCAAATATATAATTATCATTATCTGTTTCTACTTTATTATAATTATACGATCGTAAAACATTATCAAATTGATTATCATAGTGAAAGGTCAAATCACCATATTGCATTACTTGTGCATTGGGTGTATTAATTATACCTGTAAAACCTTGATTTGTTAGAGTATGAGAAAACTCATTGGCATAAAGAGAAGAGAGTGTGATTATAAGAGAGAGTATTTTTTTCATCTAAGAATTATATAGAAAAAAAATTAAAAGTACCCCACTTCCATCAGAACAATAGACTAAAATCTAACTTTTGGAAATGGGACTTCAAGCCCGAGAGGTGAGACGAAAGCCTCACTTCTGAGAATTACTCTGCTGCTCCTGTTGCAGCACCTGTCACAGGAAAACAATAAGGATCATATTTTTTAGATAAAATAAATTTTATTGTTTGATCTTCAGTAACATCTTTTGGAATTGTTTTATAAACATAAGAATTTTCATATCTACCATCAGCTGTATATAGATAAGCATAAATAGTAGTTCCTTTAGGAGCCCCTGGATCTAATTTAAGAGTCAACTCTCCATCAGTATTTGTACTATTTATATAAGTCCATGCCCCACCACTCATTACATATCCAGGAACACTAGGCAATGGTCTTTGATGTGAACCATCTCTACACTCTTCAACAACTTTAACCGTAACAGGCGTTTTTGGTTTTATATTACCTGTTTTCATATCAAGCTTACAGGACTTGTCTCCAAGGACTACATTTGTTTTAGAATCAACTACATTACCATCATACATTAAAGAAAAGTTTAAAGATTTGTATTTAGGAATATTATCTAAATCATAAAAACCATCACCATTGTAATCAAACACTGTTTTACTAAAACCTTGTCCGTTAATAACAAGAGAAGTAACAACATCTGTCCCTTGTGGTTGATCTGTTATCTCAATATGACCTGGATTACAAACAGCACCATAATGCCAGTCTAAGTTCCAATAACTAAGATGTGATGCCGTATAAATAACTGCCCATGTAGCATTATTGTCGTTAGGATTTGGAACCACATTCCCCATATCTTCATATTTCCACTTACCAGTAAGCTCATTATAACTCCAAATAGGAATCTTATCATTAGCTTTAACTAACTTTCCAGTTTCTGGATTAACAGTAGTATGTGGAAGTGTCATTGCAATTGTTATGTTTTGATCTACAAAGTGTTTCACTGATTGACCACTATCGTCTTTCATTTGAATAGATGTAAAGCCTGCAGATATAAAATTTACTTCTTGTGTAGAACGCTCACCTGAACCATTTGCATCTGCTGGTACATCTTCTGCAAGTGCAACTAACCCACCTGGGAATAATTGTGTAGCGTTATCATCATAATGAACAGCTTCAACTGTAACTTTACCTGTTACTTTTTTACCATCTTCTGTCTCTAATACTGTTCCCTTTGGAATAGTAATAACTGTTAATGGTGTAGTAGTGTTTTTATCCTCTTTCACAACAACTGTTATATTTTTATCAACTGTTCCTTGAGTAGAAGTAACAGTTTCTTGTTTCATTGTAATACCTGCGACGGATGCATTTTCTTCAAATTTCAACATCGGTAATGCAATTTGGTTTACCCCTTTAGCAACGGTAACCTCTTTACCTGTATTTACATATCCTTGTTTTGATGCAAGTATTCTAACAGTTTTTCCTTCTTCGGTATAAAACATAGCAATACCCGTTTTAGAAGATGTAAGTGTAGAAACTGAATTTCCCTCTATATCTGTAGCAGGACCTATTAATTGCAAATTAACACCAGAGAGTGGAGCACCACTATTAGCCTCCACAACAGCTAAGCTAACAGCATTTGGCTTAGCTTTAATAATTGCTGGTGCATCATAAGAAGTATTATTACCCTTACCATTCGAACAGCCTGTAAGAATCATTGTAGCAGCGACACACGATAATGCGCAAGCTAATTTATATTTTGTCTTCACAACAAACTCCTTTTTTAAATTCCTAATTATAGCCATTTTTAAATTTTTGTCAACTAAAATTACAACCAAAAATAATTCCATAATATTTTTTAGGATAAAATTGGTGTTTATTTATCACCATTTATAATTGATAGTAAATCCTTTAAAATTACTATTTGCCATTGGTGTCACTTGTAAATTTTTATATGGTGTTACAAAATACCAACTAGAGACTATCCCTATAATTGCTCCAGCATAAACATCAATTGGATGGTGTCTCTTGGCATAAACTCTACTATAACCTGTATAAACGGCAGCAATGTATGGAAGTATCGCATATTTCAATCCATAGCGTTTATGTATAAAACTAGCTCCATCAAATGCACTTGATGTATGCCCTGATGGAAAAGAATCTTTATTATTACTATCTGGTCTTTTTTCTCTGACACTATATTTTAGAAGGTATGTTACACCTATAGCAGTTCCATAACTCTTATAAAACTCTATTTGTCCCTCTTGATCATCAAGGTAAAGAGATGTACCATAAGCACTAGCAGGAATTGCAATAGCAAAAACATCACCTATTGATTGTGTTATACCTTTAGCATAAATAGCACTATTCATACTTAACAATACTATAAATAGAACAACAAACTTTTGCAAAATAGGCATCCTTCTGCCTCCTTTATATTTAAGTTAACTCACAAGAGTTAATAGTATTTTAACTTATATTTAATTAAATTTAGATACGAAAACTGAAATTCTTATGCAAATATAAACCGATTTACCCCATCTTCATACTCATACGCCAAGACTTGCTTATGTGCTTTTAAGATAGAATCAACAAGATACAATCCTAGCCCAAAACTATTTTTTGAAGGATTATCTTTTGTGAATGGCTCTATATAGTAGTGTAGAGGGTGGGCAAGTCTCTCCCCTCTATTTTCAAAGCAAAGCTCTTTTTTCTCATTTATATAGATTCTAATATGTCTATCTACGGAGTATTTCATAGCATTATCTATCATATTTTTTATAGCAGTGGTATAGAGTCTATAGTTGGCATAAAGTTTTACCTCTCCACTAATCTCAGAACTAACACTGCTTCTCTCTACCATTGCCATATCAATAGCACCATCAATAATATCTACAAGCCGATACTCACTAAACTCTTGTCTATCATCAAGGCTTGTTACCTCCTCTATCATAGCAAACTCGGTAACAAGTGTTTCAAGACGCTTAAAGATAGAGCTAAATCTATCACGCTGTTTTTGCGAATCAAGCATCTGTGTTGCGATGGTTCCTTTGGCAATAGGAGTTTTAAGTTCATGCATTAGATTGCGTAAAAAGAGTGTGCGTGATTCCAAAATAGTATTCATACGCACTCTTGCTTTTTCCATCTCATTTGAGATTAAACCTATCTCATCTTCACTGCGTGTGTAAAAGGAGATATCCATATTTCCTGCCCCATAGAGTGCAATTTTTTTCCTCAAACGAATAAGAGGTGTTAGTTTTCGTAACACCAAAATAAAAGAGAGACAAATTATAATAAAAGTGGCGGTATAGACATAGAGAATATTCACTACGCTATAGGGTTTAAGTTGGTTATCTTTTATAACTATATTCCCTTTTGGTGTCTCTATTTGAAAATATATCTTATGCTGAAACTGCAACATAGTCGCACGAAGCTTACTGACTGTATTTTTTGCATACATGCCCTTTGCATCTATCATCAAAGAGGTATTGTAGCTACGAAAACCCTCCCGTTTAAGAATTTTACCTTTGGTAAGTATTTGTTTGGAGACCTTCTCATCTTTTACTACATCGAGATTATAGACTGCCAAATTTGCCTCAAGCATAATTTCAGAACTTAAACGCTGTTGGTGCTCTCGATAGATTTGTGTAATAACTGAGTATTTTGTAAAAATATGATTGATATACTGCTCACGATTGAGTTTGTAAAATTCAAAGAAGACTATACTTACACTTACAAGAGAGACAATAAGTGCAAAAAGTATAGTAATAAGGACTGCGTGGCGTTTCATTATTTTAGCAGTTTGTAACCAACACCACGAACAGACTCTATAAGCGATTTATCCCCAAGTTTATTACGAATACGCCCAACCATAACATCTATGCTTTTATTAGAGGAGTCTTCATTAATTGCATTGACATTATGAATCAAATCTTCACGAGATACAACAAGCCCTTGTTTATTTATCATATAGGCCAAAATGCCAAACTCTGCATTTGTAAGCTCAATATGTCGCCCTTTATATGTGATACTCATGGTCTCTCTATCGCATCGAAAATCACTTTTATTCTCATTTCGCTCTTCACTCTTTGCCTCATAACGGCGAAGCACAGAGTGAATACGCGCTTCAAGCTCTCGTGGGTCATAGGGCTTAGGAAGATAATCATCAGCACCAAGTTCAAGTGCTTTTATCTTATCTGTTACATCACTTCTTGCACTTGAGATAATAATAGGAATATCTTGACGCTCACGAATTGCTTCGCACACCTCAAGTCCATCCATTCCTGGAAGTGTCAAATCCAAAATAACAAGGTCAAATGGCTCCAATTTTAAGATACTCACTGCCTTAAAAGGGTCATCTTCTGTAATTACCTCAAAATCAAACTGTTCCAAATACTCCGTAAGTATCTCAGCAAGCTCTAAATCATCCTCAATCATCAATATTTTTTGTTTTTTCTCTGCCATTTTTTTACCTTTTTTCGTAATTATATCACATTAGCATAAGCGTAACTCTATACCCTATAAATGCTAAAGTGTATGCTACCACAGAAGTAAAAACAAATAGATAAAATGCATATTTCCACCCTCCTGCCTCTTTGGCAAAGACGGTTGTTGCTGCTAAACATGGCAGATATATCATAATCACAATAATAAAGGCAACTGCCGAAGCAAATGGGATATTTTTGCGAATATTATCTGCTAAAGATTTTGAAGATTCATCTACATCCCCACCTATGGAATAGAGCACACCCAAAGTAGAGACAACCACCTCTTTTGCAGCTAAACCTGCCTGCAAAGCCACATTCATTTTCCAATCAAGTCCAAGTGGTGCAACAAGAGGCTCTGTTAATTTACCCAATCTTCCCAAGTAACTCTCTCCTAATTGTGCCTCTGCTAATTGATTTTCTAAGAGTGCTTTTTGTTTGACACCTGTACTTTTTTCAATCTTCGCACTGTAAATCTTATCAAGTGAATCATTATGAGGATAGTTACTCAAAAACCAAATAATCATAGCAGCACCAGCGATAAAAGTCCCTGCTTTTTTAAGATACATAATAGTTTGCGTTAGAACAGTATGCCAAATAAGTTTCAAAGAAGGAAGTCTGTATTTTGGCATCTCCATAACAAATGGTTCATCCACACCCTTAAATGCAGTGAGTTTTAAGATTTTTGCAAAAATAAGCCCCAAAATTGCACCTGAAATATAGATACCAAAAAGGACATTCCCTGCCATACTTTGTGCAAAAAATGCTCCTGTAAAGAGCACGTAAACAGGAAGCCTTGCGCCACATGACATAAATCCAATAATGAAAAGCGTTAAGAGTCTGTCTCTATCATTTTTCAAAATTCTTGCACTCATATAGGCAGGAATAGAACACCCAAATCCTGTTACAAGGGGAATAAAGCTCTGTCCATGCAGACCAAATTTATGAAAAAATCCATCAAGCAAGAAGGCAACACGGCTCATATATCCTGTCGTCTCTAGCAAAGCAATACCAATAAAGAGAATAATAATATTTGGCGTAAAAAGCACAACAGCCCCAACCCCACCAATAATTCCATCAACAACCAAAGAGCGAATATCATCATTTGCTATTGTCGGTGCTATTGTCGTGCCAAGCCATGTAAAAAAGCCATCTATCCAATCCATAGGAATATTTCCAAGTGTAAAGGTGAGCTGAAAAAGACTCCACATAAAAAATAAGAATATAGGAATACCAAAAATAGGATGGATTAAAAGGGCATCTATCTTCTCAGTAAGACTCTTCTGCTCCTTTTTGGCTTGTGTCTGTTTCACAACCTCAGCCACTATACCACGGTTAAATGAAGAATACTCCTCGGCAAATGCCTCTTTTATATCATCGGTATTATGATGAAGCTCTATATGTTTAGAGGCCTCTATAAGGATTGGTTGTAACTCTGTCCAAATAGGCTCTTCATGGAGTTTTGCGTATGTTTTTTTATTCTCTTTGAGTAGATTAATGGCAATATTTCTATAACTATTGTTTGCCTTGTAATGATGCTTTTGTAAAAAGGCAACAATATTTTCTATCTCCTCTTCAACTGCTTCACTAAAGATAAGCTTAGGCTCCTCTTTCTTCCCTTCAAACTTTTTCACAACAGTCTCAATCAGTGCATCAATTCCTGTTTTTTTGGCTGCTGAGACCTTCACACAAGGAATATTGAGTAGCTCACTCATATACTCAGCATTAACCTCTATCCCCTCTTTTTCTGCTTCATCACTCATATTTAGAGCAATAACAACTTTTTTATTCATAGTAAGCAGTTCAGATGTAAGTTGCAGGTTTTTCTCTAAGTTGGTAGAATCTACGACATTAATGATAATATCATACTCTTGCCCACAAAGGTAATTATGTGTTACTCGCTCTTCTATCGTATAATCGGTAAAAGCATAAGTTCCTGGTAAATCAACCACGGTAAATTTATACTCTTTATAATCAAAAAGCACCTCTGTTTTATCCACCGTTACACCAGAAAAATTCCCAACATGCAGATGTGCATTACTTACCGAATTGATAAGCATACTCTTCCCAACATTTGGTTGTCCAACCAATGCTACTTTAATATGTTTTTCCATTATTGGACAAACTTTGTTTGTATCATTCTCTTTCATATCTCTTCTACCTCTATTTGTGCTGCCTCTTCAGAGCGAAGTGCCAAACGCATCTTCCCCACTCTAATCTCAATAGTCTTTTTGCGTGGAGCCTCTGCCAACACCTCTAACTCAGCATCTTTCATAATACCAAAAGAGATAAGTCTCTGTTTCAAATCATACGCTGCATTTAGCTTAGAAACTTTTACGCTTTCACCTCTATCACAATCTAACAAAGTTTTCATTTCATTCTCTTTTTTTAAATTTTAACGGCAATAATAACTAACATCAACTTATATTTTACTTGGTAATAATAACAATTATCATTCATTCTATTTATTAAAAATTATATGATGCTAAAACCCTAAAGTTTTTATCATTAAAGAATGTGCTTGTTGCATCTTCTGTGTTATCATGTATTACATAAACAGTGCTGAGTGTAAAGTCATCATTAGGAGCATAATCTACACCTATATTTTGCGCTATTATATTTGCTTTAGCACCACTACTATCTGCATCTCCTTGAAAATCTCCATACGCATAAAGAAGGGTAAAATCATCTATTTCATACGAGAGACTCCCCACTATTGCATCAGCATCTCTATCCTCTGTAATCTCATCAAGAATCATAGTATCCATACTTGTAAAGAGTTTTCCTCCTCCAAATCCACTAAAAGTGTGTTTGCCACTCTCTTTTGTAGATTTATTGTAAGCAAGCATAAAATCAAGACCATGAGAAGCAACTTCTCCCATAGCACCATAGATATTTGCCTCTACGCCAGAGTTATCTAATTCGCTCTCTTTGAGATATTGCACCCCTGCATGCATCTCTAAATC
>FPHH01000080.1_pt1 | contig 19785 bp, 14 predicted proteins | sample 1057331 | NCBI WGS metagenome assembly FPHH01 (sample SAMEA4473311, study PRJEB15554) | hydrothermal vent metagenome | biome: marine basaltic hydrothermal vent biome; feature: marine hydrothermal vent; material: water | place: Pacific Ocean | collected 2011-06-14/2011-07-23 | depth 1155 m
GTAGGGGCGATTGCCATTAGATAGCCATTTCTCATTCCCTGTTTTTTCACCTTTTCACGGAGTTTATCCCACTCATATTTAGAGGCAAAAAGCCCTCCTCTATCTACAAGATTAATAACATCGGCATTAGCATTATCTTGAGGAAAGATACCTCTGCTCCATTTACTCCCCTCAAATTCAGGATAGGCACCCTTCTCTAGTGATAAATCAGAAGATGCAGAGATAGCATTGAATGAGATTGCTTCCATTACCTCATCTATCTTGTCAAAATGTGCTTGTGTTCCCCACATAATACCCGCCTCTGCAAGCATTTGTGCCTCACCCATAACACCAAGACCAATAGAACGGCTTCTCATATTTGTTCGTTTTACTTTTTCAACAGGGTAAAAGTTCAAATCAATTACATTATCTAAACAGCGAATAGCAATAGGAACAACTCTATCTATCTCCTCTTTTGTATTGATTTTTGAGAGATTGACTGAAGCAAGATTACAGACAGCAGTGCCTCCATCGATTTTCTCTTTCTCCACAATAAAAATCTGCATACCACCAAGAGAATCAAGAGCAGTAACTTTTTTTGCAGGTTTCTCAATACCACTATCGACTTTGACTATTTCATTCTCTTCATAACTGATACTTTCACCATTTTCAAATATAAATTTAATTTTGTAGTGATTTGGCTCTGTATTTTGAAAAATTTCTGTGCAGAGATTTGAGCTTCGTATCACACCAAAGTGGTCGTTTGGATTTGCACGGTTAGCGTTATCTTTAAAACATAAAAATGGTGAGCCTGTTTCAAAGTAAGAGGTAAGGATTTTTTTCCATAAATCTTTTGCTTTAACCTTCTCTGTTATAAGAGTTTCATCCTCTTCTAGCTCCTTGTAGCGTTTGTTAAATGCTTCTCCATGGAGGTTTGTGAGTTCGCGAACATCATAAGGGTCAAAAAGCGTCCAGATTGCATCCTCTTGCACGCGTTGCATAAAGAGGTCATTAAGCCACATTGCAGGAAAAAGGTCATGCGCACGACGACGCTCTTCACCAGAATTTTTCTTCAAATCCAAAAAGTCATTGACATCAATATGCCATGGCTCAAGATAGACAGCGATGGCCCCCTTGCGAGTTCCAAGCTGATCCACTGCTATTGCAATGTCGTTTGTTATTTTTAAAAATGGAATTGTTCCACCAGCTGCGTTTTTATGTCCATCAATAAAGGAACCCATAGCACGCACTTGCGTCCAGTCCCAGCCAATACCACCACCAAATTTTGAGAGCATTGCCATCTCTTTGTAGGCATCAAAAATTCCTTCGATATTATCAGGAGTAGAGCCGATATAACATGAACTAAGTTGATGACGCGGTGTTCTTGCATTTGAGAGGGTTGGTGTTGCTAACATCACCTCAAACTTACTTATCATGTTATAAAATTTTATTGCCCACTCTTGGCGATTCTCTTCTCTTTGTGCCAAAAACATTGCAATAGCCATAAACATATGTTGTGGTAGCTCAATAGGATTTGCATTTCTATCTTTGATAAGGTATCTGTCGTAGAGTGTCTTAATTCCAAGATAATTAAATTGTAAATCGCGTTCTGGTTTGATATGCTTTTCAAGTGCATCAAGGTCATACATCTCTTTAAGTCCTAAGAGAATACGCCCCTCTTTTTCACCTTTTTCAAAATATTTTTGCAAAGAGCAATAGCCTGTAAAACCATTTACTTGATGGTAAAGATTGAAGAGAAAAAGACGCGAAGCAACGAATGTCCAGTTTGGAGCATCAATATCTATTTTATCTACTGCTGTTTTTATAAGTGTCTCTTGAATCTCTTTTGATGTTATACCATCACGAAAGTGGATTTGTGCATCTACTTCAAGCTCACTTTGACTAACATTTTCTAAGTTTTTGACTGCAGCAGAGGTATATTTTTGGATTTTTGAAATGTCAAGAGGCTCAGTTCTTCCATTTCTTTTTATAACTGTTATCATATATGTGTGTTCCTAAATGGGGTGTAAATTTATAAAGTGGGATAATTTTAGAATTTATTTTTTTGAGTCTTCAGTATCCCACTGAAAACTCATTTTTTCTTCTCTATTCGCCAAAGACTCTTTTGAAGATATTATCAACATTTTTAGTGTAATAATCATAGTTGAAACATTCACGAATCTGCTCTTCGCTGAGTTTACTTCTAAGCTCTTCATCGGCCAAAAGATGATTAAGATAGAGGGATTCCCCTTTTTCATTTGTTGTTGGACGACCTTGCTGAATCTCTTCCCAAACTTTCATCGCATTTCTTTGCACAATTCTGTAGGCATCTTCACGGCTTACACCTTGGAGTGGGAGTTCAAGTAAAACGCGTTGAGAGAAGACCAAACCACCTGTTAAATTGAGATTTCTCATCATATTTTCAGGATAAACAGTAAGGTTTGCAATAACACCATTCATACGATTTAACATAAAGTCAGATGTGATAAAAGAGTCTGGTAACCAAAAACGCTCTGTTGATGAGTGGCTAATATCTCGCTCATGCCAAAGTGCTACATTTTCCATAGCTGGTGCAGCATAGGCACGAATCATTCTCGCTAAACCTGTGATGTTTTCAGTTAAAATTGGATTTCGTTTATGTGGCATTGCAGAAGAACCTTTTTGTCCTTTTGCAAAATACTCTTCACACTCATATACCTCTGTGCGTTGCCAGTGTCGCACTTGTACAGCAAATTTTTCTATAGAAGATGCCATAAGTGCTAAAGCAGAAGCCAAACGCGCATAACGGTCTCGTTGGATTACTTGATTAGAGACAGGGGCAGGTTTGAGTCCCAACTCTTCACAAGTATATTCTTCAAGTTCAAGGGGCGCATGTGCAAAATTTCCCATAGCGCCACTCACTTGACCAACAGAGATAACTTCCATAGTCTGCTCTAAATTTTCTAAATGGCGTCTCATCTCATCATACCAAACAGCAAGAACAAGACCAAATGTAATTGGCTCTCCGTGGATACCATGAGAACGACCTACCATAAGCGTCATTTTATGCTCCATAGCACGCTTTTTGATAGATTCCATAAGTATCTTCACATCTTCAATAATAAGTGCTAAAGAGTCTCTCATTTGGAGTGCTACTGCTGTGTCGATAGTATCAGAAGATGTCATTCCATAATGAAACCATCGTGATTCTTCGCCGAGTGATTCTGAAACGGATGTTGTAAATGCAATAAGGTCGTGACGCGTTACTGCCTCTATCTCATCAATACGCTTAATATCAAATCCTGCATTTGCAACAATCTTATCAGCATCTTCTTGAGGAATTTTTCCAAGTTTTGCCCAAGCCTTTACTACGGCTTTTTCTACATCTAACCACGCTTGGTATTTCGCTTGGTATGTCCATTTTGATGCCATTTCTGGACGAGAATATCTATCAATCATATATTTGCCTTTTATGCTAAAATTCGTATAAATTAACAAAGTAATTCTACAAAAATTATAGTAAAGAGTTGATTAAAAAGGAGATGTAATTTGCCATTCGTGATAAAAAAAATGTATGCAAAGAAGAGACAAAAGGCTTTTTTGTATCTAGTAAATGAACTAGGATATAGTCAAAGAGAGGCACAACGATTTATATCAAAGGGGCGTCTGCTTGTAGATGGTGAAAAGATGCTCAAAACTGCAGGTGAGATTGAGGGGGAGTTTGAATTTATATATTTTGAACCAATTACAAAAGGATTAGTTCCTACCTTTGAAGAGGAGGAGTTTGTCGTTTTTGATAAACCTAGTGGGCTTCTTGTGCATCCACAAACCAAAAAAACGCCCTACTCACTTATAGATGAGTTGAAATTTCAGTTTGGAAGAGATGCAAATATTGCACATAGAATAGACCAAGAGACAAGTGGGCTTGTTTTGTGTGCGAAAAACAAAGAGAGTGAGCGTGATATAAAGATGATGTTTCAAGAGCGTGAAATGCAAAAAAAATATTTGGCTCTTGTGCATGGAGAGATGCAAGAGGAGTTGTGTGTAGAAGCCCCACTGCTACGATTTCAAGCAGAGAGTGCACTTGTAAGAATGGTTGTAAAAGTTGATGCTACTGGAAAACCATCAAAAACAGATTTTAAACCTTTAAAATATTTTGCAGATAAAAATATGACCCTTGTGGAGTGTTCGCCACATACAGGAAGACAGCATCAAATAAGAGTCCATCTTTTTCATATAGGGCATCCAATAGTTGGCGATCCAATTTATGGACAGAGTGAAGAGAATATTATCCGTTTTTTGGATAGAGAATTAACACCACAAGAGAGAATTAATAGTTCAGGTGCAACAAGATTGCTATTACATGCAAGTGAATTAGAATTTGAACTTTATGATAAAATATATCATATTAAGAGCAAGATTAATTTTGAAAAAGTAGCAATGCAGAGCCTATGTGAAAAGATGTGAAAAAAGGTTGTTCTAACATGTGAATAACTTTTAAAAGGGAGTTTTTTGGATGTGAATAACTTCTTTATCTCCCTAGAATAGGGGATTCTTAGTAAGGAGAGAAAAAGTCAATAAATTAAGAATAGTTTAATTTTTTTGAAATTTAGAGATTTTAGAAGAGAGTTATAGGGTGTTTTTTGTGAAAGATTAGAGATGTGAAAAACAGTTGTGCTAAAATGTGAATATCATGTGAATAAACTCTGAAAAATAATTTCCATACTTTAAGAAAAGTTTAAAACTTATTAGATAATATTGCACTTATAGACGACCTCCCTGGTGTGTTGGTCGTCTTCTTTTTAATCTTCTTTGAGTGCTGCCCAGACAAATCCACCAATGCCAACACCAAACACTGCAACTAATAAAATCACTTCTCCTATATCTACGCCAGTAAAATCGCCCATAAGAGTCCTTTAATAAAATTTTTCGATGCAATTATACTCCTAGATTTGTTTGCTAAGAGTTAATCTCTTTTTGATTTTTCTCTTTTAATTGACCACATGCAGCAGAGATATCAATGCCTTTGGAATCTCGTATGGTAGAGAGTAGTCCATGAGAGATAAGATACTCTTGAAACTTCACCATATCTTCACGATTTGGTCTCTCATACGGTGTCCCTGGATAGGGATTAAAATAGATAAGATTTACTTTTGCCTTAATACCAGAGAGGAGTTTTACAAGTTTTTTTGCACTGCCAAGGTCATCATTTTTGTTTTTAATAACAAGATACTCAAACATAACGCGTTTGCGTGTATCTATTGGAAAGCGTTTTACCGCTTCTATAATAGAGTTGATATTGTGTGCTTTGTTCATAGGGATAAGTTCTGTTCTGAGTGTATCATCTACTGCATGGAGGGAGATAGCAATATGCACACCCAAATCCATTTTTCCAAGTTGGTCTATTTTATTTGAGAGACCACTTGTGCTTACTGTTTGTCTTTTTGCTGATATTGCCAAGCCCTCTTCTTCTTTGAAAATCTCTATGGCTTTTGTAAGATTATCAAGGTTATCTAATGGCTCACCCATTCCCATATAGACGATATTTATTTTACGGTTATGTTTGTGATTATTATCTCGCTTTAGATTTACTACTTGAGCTACTATCTCTGCTGCTGTCAAATCTCTTGTAAAACCACCTTTGGCTGTAAGGCAAAAGGCACACCCTACTTTGCATCCTACTTGTGTTGAGACACAAATAGTATATTTTGCCTCTTGTGTGAGTATTCCATCTGCATCATATTGGGCATCTTTCATCTTTATCCAAACTGTTTCGACAGTTTTTCCATCCTGTAGTTCAAAAAGATATTTAATAGTTCCGTCACTTGACTCCTCTTTTTTTACAATTTTCATAGGATTGATGCAATATTTTTCTGCAAGTTCCTCTTTCATCGCTTTAGGAATATTTTTCATTGCATCAAAATCTTCTGCATATTGATGGTATAACCAACCATAAATTTGTTTTGCACGGAAGGATGGTTTTACTAACGCTGTTAGTTCTTTTTGTGTGTAGTTATAGAGAGATGGTTTTATTATGCTCATCGTGATGTAAGTTCCTTAATTCTGTTTTTGACATGCTCTTCTAGGAGTTTTTTTGCTTTTTTATGATTGTTGAGAAAATCTTCATGAGCAGTTTTGTTAGTGTAGTTTGTTATACAAAAAACACCTCCTGCTGGAATATTAAACTCCTGTGCAACCTTTAATACAGAGAAAAATTCCATATTTTCAATACCAATATCTAAGGGTAAAAATTTTTTTGTTATCGTTTCGTTAGTAGAGATATAGTTTGAAGAATTTACTATTATCTCCCGTTTGTTAGTCGTGTTAGTTGTTACAACATTATCAAGTGGTGTATAAGCATTACCACTTAAAAAAGAGAGTTCTATGTTTGCAGCTGTTTTGGATTCTATAATATCAAAGAGTTTTGCTTCTCCATAACTGCCAGCAGTTCCTACAAAGAGTAAAAATTCTGGTTTGTCAAATAGACACAGGCGTGTTATATTCATAGCTGTTTCAATAAGCCCTACTCCCATAGGAGTTGCGAATGAAAAGTTTTCACTATTTCCAGCACAGATTATCATACTTAGAGTCTTACTGGAATATTTTGTTTATGAAGATAGCGTTTTAGATCCATAATATCTATCTCTTTATAGTGAAAGATAGAGGCAGCAAGGGCAGCATCGGCACCATGCCTGAAAGCCTCTTCTATATGTTCCATTGTTCCTGCTCCCCCACTTGCAATTACAGGGACATTTACTGCTTGTGATATCTCTTCTGTAATAGTAAGCTCAAATCCTGCTTTTGTGCCATCTGCATCCATTGATGTCAGTAAAATTTCACCACTACCACGAGAGACAACCTCTTTTGCCCACTCTACTGCATTTATGCCAGTATCTACTCTGCCACCATTGAGATAGACATTATAGACATCTCCTGTTTTTTTCACATCTATAGCAGTAACAATACATTGCGAACCAAATCTTTTTGCCCCTTCATCTATAAGTTCTGGGCGTTTAATAGCTGCTGAATTGACACTTACTTTATCACATCCAACATTAAGGAGTTTGTATATATCATCGAGCTTGCGAATACCTCCCCCTACGGTCAAAGGGATAAATATTTCACGCGCTACCTTAGCAACAATATCGACGATAGTATCTCTATTATCAGAAGAGGCAGTAATATCCAAAAATGTAAGTTCATCTGCACCCTCTTCATTGTAGCGACGAGCCACCTCCACTGGGTCTCCAGCATCTTTGAGTCCTACAAAATTAACACCTTTGACAACGCGTCCATCTTTCACATCTAAACATGGAATAATTCTTTTTGCAAAATAGTTCATTGCTTGAGCACCTTCTATTGTATATGTTGAATTATACTATTTTTGTCTTATACTTTAATAACTTTATAACAGATGTTTCACAAGAAACAACGCTCTATTACCTAAAATAGGGCTAATAAATAGATAGACTAACAGTTATTTGTTAGTTTGTTATAGGAGAGATTAAAAAGTCGTTCTATTAAAGTAGAAAAATTTGTAAAGAGTATTACCTTTATATAAGTAAAATTAAGATAGACTAAGCAAATGAAGAGACAAAATATCGTAGCAAAGAAAAAGTTTGGACAAAATTTTCTAAAAGATGAATCTGTTTTAAGAAAAATCGTCGAAGCGATGCCCAAAAATGAGAATAAAATTGTCGAGATTGGGCCTGGCTTAGGTGATTTAACTAAATTTTTAGTTGATGTCAAAAGTGTAGAAGCTTTTGAGGTAGATACCGATTTATGTAAATTGTTACAAGATACTTTCAAAAAAGAGATCGATACCAAGCGACTCCATCTACATTGTGGAGATGTATTGCAAGCTTGGCAGACGACTTTAATTGATGAGCCGTATGACTTGGTGGCGAATTTGCCATACTATATAGCTACGAACATCATACTTAAAGCACTCGCAGATCCAATGTGTAAAAGTATTCTTGTTATGGTACAACTTGAAGTTGCAGAGAAGTTTTGTGCTGATACAGGTGAAAAAGTATTTGGTGCATTGGGTATTATTACCCAAAGTGTAGGAACAGCAAAAATAGTTACAAAAGTTCCACCTACTGCATTTGATCCACAGCCAAAAATTGACTCTGCTGTTTTTTTAATAGAGAAAAATGCTGATAGAAGTGATAAAGATTTTGAAGCTATGTTACGGGTTGCATTTGCACAACCTCGCAAAACACTTCTAAAAAATCTTACAGCAAAGTATGAAAAAACACGACTTCAAGAGGCTTTTAAAGAGCTTGGACTTACATTATCTATTCGCCCTCATCAAGTTAGCACGAAGGACTATCACCAACTCTACACAGGGTATATCAAATAGCACTAGTGCCTCTCAGAGGGAAGAAAAAAAAATGAAATTGTGAAAAATCTTTTTTGAAGTGTAGCTATAGCTACGCTGATAAAAAGTTTTGCGCAATTTCGCTTTTTTTATCCCTCCCTTTGGGCTCAATAGAGGAGTCTATACTCAGCGTTACTCTTTTTTGTCTTAGCTATGGCTAGGCCTTCAAAAGAGTGCCTTGATTATAAACTCCTCTATTTAGCTGAGAGGTACTAGTGCTGTTTGATATACCCTAAATATAAATAAGGAGTTTGGATGGCAGAAGAGATACAAGAGGCTAGACAAAATAGACCTCAAGAACAACGCAAACCAAATAACAGAAGAAACAATAGTCGTAGATCAAATCCTAACGAAAAGAGAAATGAAACACGCACAGATGCAAAGTCAGGTGCAAAATCGAATAATAATAGAAATAAAAATCGAAATAGACATAAAAGGGGACCTTCTCCTATTGATGATAATCTAAAATCCTTTGTTTCAAAAAATCAAGATGCACATAAAAAGAGACTCAATCCTCACTATAAATTGGACTTGAATTCTAGAGCAAAAATCCGTGTAACGCCACTTGGTGGGCTTGGTGAAATTGGTGGTAATATTACCGTTTTTGAAACAGATAATGAAGCAATATTAGTTGATGTTGGTATGAGTTTTCCTGATGAGGATATGCATGGTGTTGATATTTTGGTGCCTGATTTTTCATACCTACATGAAATAAAAAATAAGATTGTTGGTATTATAATCACACATGCTCACGAAGACCATATTGGAGCAATGCCTTATCTTTTCAAAGAGTTGCAGTTTCCAATCTATGGAACACCGCTTCCTTTGGCAATGATAGGCAACAAATTTGATGAGCATCACTTAAAAGATGCAAGAAGATATTTTCATCCGATTGAGAAGAGAAAAATCTATAAAATAGGGAATGATTTTGAGATTGAGTGGATGCATATGACTCACTCTATTATTGACTCCTCTTCTCTTGCAATTACTACTGAAGCAGGAACTATTATTCACACTGGTGATTTTAAGATAGATTACACTCCTGTTGATGGTTATCCAGCAGACTTGCATAGGCTTGCTTATTATGGAGAAAAAGGTGTATTGTGTCTTTTGAGTGATTCAACAAACTCACACAACTCGGTAGCAACTCCATCGGAATTAACTGTGGGACCTGCACTCGATAGAGTCTTCTCAAAAGCTGAAGGAAGAGTAATTCTTTCAACATTTAGCTCAAATATTCACCGTGTCTATCAAGCTATTCAGTATGGTATAAAATATGGGCGTAAAGTCTGTGTTATTGGGCGTTCTATGGAGCGTAACTTAGAAGTTTGTATGCAGTATGATTACATAAAATTTCCTAAAAATATCTTTGTAGAGCCTGAAGATGTGGCAAATATGAGTGATAAAGATGTGCTTATTGTTACTACTGGTTCTCAAGGAGAGGCAAACTCAGCACTCTTTAGAATGAGTATTGGAGAGCATAGACATATTAAAATCAAACCTACGGATTTAATTGTGCTCTCTTCTCGTGCAATTCCTGGAAATGAGGGCTCTATCTCTAAGATGCTCAATCATTTACAAAAATGTGGAGCGAAAGTAGCAATGGATAGAGATATTCATGTCTCCGGTCATGCCTCTATAGATGAGCAAAAACTTATGTTGCGTTTGGTTAATCCTAAATTCTTTTTACCGGTGCATGGGGAATATAACCATGTTATGAAGCATAAAGAGACAGGAATGATGTGTGGTGTGCCAGAGAGAAATATTCTGCTTATGAGTGATGGGGAGCAGATTGAAATTGCACCAAAATATATGAGAAAAGTAAAAACTGTAAAAACTGGTAAAACATATATAGATAATCAAAATAACCATGAGATTGAAGATGATATTGTGCTCGACCGTCAAAAATTGGCTGCTGAGGGTGTTATTATGATGGTTGTGCAGGTGAGTGAGCAGACCGGAAAAATGATAGACAAACCAAAAGTGACTACATTTGGTCTTGTTCCAGATAGAAAAGATAAAGCATTTGCAAAAGAGATGACAGAAATAGTAGAAAATTTCCTTCTTAATATGAAACCAGGAATGATTGATAATCCAAGAGCATTAGAGTCAGATTTGCGTCAAGTAGTAAGAAAACATATCTATCGTAAAATGAAAAGATACCCTCTTATCGTTCCTACGATTTTTATTCACTAAGGTTGGCATATTATGGCAGAAAATAGAAATATTGCTTTTGAAAATGCAGTAAAAATAATGATGGAGCATGTTGGAGAAAATCCTGAGAGAGAGGGACTTCTTGACACTCCTGCGCGTGTAAGAAAATCTTTTGAGTTTATCTATGGAGGCTACAAAGAGGACCCTGCTGCTATACTTAAAAAGGCACTCTTTACAAGTTCTAATGATGAGATGGTTTTGGTAAAAGATATAGAGTTTTACTCCACTTGTGAGCATCATCTTTTGCCTATTATTGGACGCGTTCATGTAGCATATATTCCTGATGGAAAAGTGGTTGGACTCTCTAAAATTCCTCGTGTTGTTAATGTTTTTGCACGACGCATGCAGATTCAGGAGCAACTTACAGAGCAGATAGCTGATGCTATTATGGATACTATCATGCCAAAAGGTGTTGCTGTTGTAATTCAAGCACGCCATATGTGTATGGAGATGCGTGGGGTTGAGAAGATAAACTCTACAACGACCTCTTCAGCACTTCGTGGGTTATTTAAAAAAGACGAAAAAACTAGAAGTGAGTTTTTTTCACTTATAAACTCACCTAGTGGTTCTCGATACTAAAAAATGCCCCTTGCATCCCTAAAAGAGAGACTTGCAAATAAAAATTACTCTGTTGCGTTTGGAGAAGTGATTAAGATAAATGCAACAGTTATCACGGCAAAAGGTCTTAATGTCAGTATTAGTGATATTGTAAAAATTGTCTCCAATACAACAGGAGACGAGACTATTGGTATGGTTACGGAGATTGATGGTAATGTTTTCTATATCTCTCCTTTTAGTTTTGTTGAGGGATTTCGCTCTGGTGATAAAGTATTTTTAGATGCAACAGGTTTAAAAATTCCTATTGGAGAGGCTCTTTTAGGGCGTGTTGTGGATCCTTTTATGCGTCCTATTGATGGTGGAAATACTCTCCATAATGCAAAACTACGCCCTATTATAAAAGCTCCTATTGCCGCGATGAAGAGAGGTATGATAGATGAAGTTTTTAGTGTTGGTGTGAAGAGTATAGATGGGCTTTTGACTTGTGGTAAAGGGCAGAAGCTTGGTATTTTTGCAGGGAGTGGTGTAGGGAAATCAACACTTATGGGGATGATTGTTCGTGGGGCAGATGCACCCATAAAAGTTGTAGCCCTTATTGGTGAGCGTGGGCGTGAAGTGCCTGAATTTATAGAAAAAAACCTTGGTGGAGATTTGACAAATACCGTCGTCATTGTAGCAACTTCTGATGACTCCTCTCTTATGAGAAAATATGGTGCTTTTGCTGCAATGAGTGTTGCTGAATTTTTCAAAGATAAGGGGCAAGATGTCCTTTTTATTATGGATTCTGTAACTCGTTTTGCTATGGCACAGCGTGAAATAGGCTTGGCACTTGGTGAGCCTCCTACCTCAAAAGGGTATCCACCTTCCTCTCTTACACTTCTGCCACAACTGATGGAGAGAGCTGGAAAAGAGGAGGGAAAAGGCTCTATTACTGCTTTTTTTACGGTGCTTATTGAGGGGGATGATATGAGTGATCCTATTGCTGATCAGTCTCGTTCTATTTTGGATGGACATATAGTCCTTTCGCGTGAAATGACAGATTTTGGTATCTATCCTCCTATCCATATTTTAAACTCTGCATCAAGGGTTATGAATGATATTGTCTCAAAAGAGCAACTCAAAGCTGTTATGAAATTTAGAAGGCTCTATACTCTTTTAAAAGAGAATGAGGTGCTTATTCGTATTGGTGCTTATATCAAAGGGACAGACCCTGAACTCGATGAGGCGATAGAGAAAAAAGAGGCAATGCAGGAGTTTATTTCGCAAGGTTCTAATGATTATGCCTCTTTTGAAACAACGGTCAAAGATTTAATCGCATTAATGAGTTAATCAACAATTAATTTGTTGTTTAGCCATTCATCTCTCTCTACTCTCTTTGTTTGCACAATAAGAGCAAGTCTCTTGGATGATTTTTTTTCATATTCGTACATCACTCTTTGTAAATTGGTATCAAGACCAAAAATATCAATATAGTAGTAGATGAAATTTTCAGCACTTTTAAACTTTTTTTTGCTTATAAAATCATCAATAGCTACGATAAAAGTAAGTCGTAAAATATCTCCCACTCTTTTTGCTCTACTTTTGAGTGTAAGAAACTCTTTAAGCGTTATTTTTATCCCTTGTATATTTCCAGAGAGTGCATATTTTTCACATTTTTGCATCAATTTATTCCAATGTTTTTCGAGCATTTTTGCAAGATTAAGCTCTAAAAATATCTCTGGATATGCATCAAGAATTTCGTAACATCTTTTAAATTGGCTTTTTTTGTAGTTTTGGATAAGTGCTTGTATCACTTTTGCTTTTTTTTCAAGAAAATTTACCTCTTTTCTTGTAAGTGTTATCTCTTTTACATCCATTATCATTTGCGTAGCTTTTTCAATAGCACCTTTATTGAGTTCGTTATTTATATGCTTTAGTGTGCTATCAAGTTCAGCTATAAATGCTTTATATGGAGCAAGTTGTGAAAAATTTGGATGCTCTGCTAGAAGCTTGTTTAGCTCTTGTGATTTTCTCTTTTTTATAGCATCTAAAAAGGATAAAAAATCTCTATTTTCTTTGAGAATAAGTTCTATACTCTCTTTTTTAGAAAGAACTGTAAAATAGGGAAAGAGCAACTTCTTTGCTTTTTGTGTATCTTTTAAAAATATCTGTTTTTGTGCATTTGTATATATTTTTTTATACTCTTCCTCCATAGCTTTATACTCTTTTGTGTATTGGAGTGGTGGATATTTTTCGCATAAAGCATAGGCAGGTGCATGGGATTGTTGTAAAAAGAGTGTTTGTAGTCTCTCATAATAGCTATATGCCCTAAAAAGAAGTTTTATATCTTCTTTTTTAGATGTAATCTTTGCAAAGTTTTCAAGCAGCTTTTGTGCTTTTTTTTTCTCTTCGCGTTGGAGAGCATTGAGTGCATTTACATATTTTTTCTTATATATTTTTTCTAAATTTTCATACTCTTTTGATGCTAAAAGCTGTGGATTGTCGTCAATGAAGCTGTAAGCTTCTTCTATCATATTATGTAAAATAAGAGAGTGTAACTTCTCTTCATTTTGAAGGGTGATATGTAAAATTTCACGATTTTCTAGTATTACAAGCAGATTGCCATCTTCACTTATCTCCATATAGGAGATATTTTTATGAAATGTAAGGTATTTATGACGCAATATTTTATAACTCTTTATATCAAAAAGTGTAATAAAATTCTGATTTGCATGGATAAGTAAAAAATTACTTTTTGGAATTTGGAGGAGTTGTTTTGTGTGCTTTAAATGGATAAGAAGAGATTGAGATTTTTCCAACTCTTCTAAATCATAATTAAAAATTTCACCATCTATATCTATTATGATAAGTCTATTTGTATCTGTCAAACAGAGTGTGGCAATGGTTACACTTGAGGGATGTAACTCTTTAATAATAGAGTAATTCCCACGATGGATAAGATTTACTTTTCCATCTGCACTTCCTATAGCAAGGAGTCTTCCTCTTAATGCAAAGGCAGAAATTCTTATTGGGAGTTGGGTTTTATACTTTTTTATTGAAGAGAAAATACGAATATTGTAATGTGTATCTTTATAGTTGTAGAGGATAACTCTCCCATTCGTTGTGGCAGTGAGAATATGTTGTGAATGGGGGAGAAAAAAGAGTTGAGTGATGGCTCCATCATAGCTTTTTATGCGATAGAGCTGTTTTTTTGTTTGTGTATTGTAGATATAGATTGTTTCATTATTGGCAATGGCGAGTAGTTTTTTTTCTATACTAAAGGCAGTAAGATGTGCTTGTAGCGAATTAAAATCTATAAGTTTGAAAATTGCATGATACTCTGCTAACGCATCCATTTGTTTTACTCTTCTCTTAAAATATTTTGTTTATAAGAAGTTGCACGGATATTTTAGAGTTAAATTCATTTTTTGCAACACTATAACTACATGTTATTTTTCTATCTTGAGGCATCTCAAAGACTCTTCTAAATGCTATAAGTTCTATAGTTTTTCTTTGATGTGGGTATTGTCTTATCTCTATTCGTGAGTGTGATTTATCGGCACCCATTAGTTTTATACTTACGACTTCGGCATCTTTGAGTAAAAAGGTAGGTCTTCTATTTGCCTCTCCATAAGGCTCAAACTGCTCTAAAAGTTCTAAAAGTTCCATATCCAAATCATCACTATCCAAAATACCACTAATCTGCTCTTTTGGTATAAAATCTTCTGGTGGAATTTTTTTGGCACTCTTATTAATTGCTTCTCTAAATGTATCAATATTTGCAACTTCAAGAGCTAATCCAGCAGCCATTTTATGCCCACCAAACTTTGTTAATAAGGCTTCATTCTCTTTGATAAGCTTGTAAATACTGACATCCCCAATGCTTCTAGCACTTCCTTTGGCTACTCCATCTTTTATACTCAGCACAATCGCTGGACGCGCAAATTTATCGACAAGGCGTGCTGCAACAATGCCAACAACACCCTCATGCCAATGCTCTCCTGCTACTACGATTATTGCATCATCTTTATTGACACTTACCACTGCCTCTTGTGTTGTTTGTGCTTCTGTCTCTTTTCTGAGTTCATTGAGTTTGCCTAAAAGTTCAAACTCTTTATAGGCTGTTTGTGTATCTTTTGCTGTAAAAAAATCAAGTGCAATAGAGGCATCTTCAAGCCGTCCTGCTGAGTTGATGCGTGGTGCAATTTGGAAGGCAATATCTTCGCTTGTAATATTGGATTTATCTAAAAAGTCACGAATAATAATTGAAGAGGGTCGTTTTGAGTGCATTATCAATTTTAAACCCTCTTTGACAAGTGTTCTATTTATATCTATAAGAGGCATAACATCAGCAATGATAGCAATGGCTAAAATATCCAAAAATTGTTTCATATTGATATTAAGTTCTAACTCTTTTTTGACTAATCCTAAAAGTAACCACGCCACCTGTGCACCACAAATCTCTTGAAATGGATAGCTATCTTCTGGGAGTTTTGGATCAACTATAGTAAAGGCATCTGGAAGATTTTCAGAGGGGGTATGGTGGTCTGTAATGATAAGCTCTATGCCTCTTGCTTTACACTCTTCAGCTGCTGCAATAGCAGAGATGCCATTATCAACAGTGATTATTAAGTCTGTATCTACTCTCTCAAGGATAGTAGGACTTACTCCATATCCATCACGAAATCTATTAGGAATAATGGCCTCGAGAGGATAAGGAATTTGTCGAAAAAAATCGACCATAATAGCAGTGGAACTTACTCCATCTACATCATAATCACCAACAACTGTTATGCGTTTATTGTTTTGTATTGCATCAGCAATTTTTTTTGCTGCCTTTGTTGCGTTATAAAGGAGTGCAGGATTTGGAATTTGAGAGAGTTTTAGTGCTTCTGTGTCAAACCTTTTTGAGAGGAGTTCAAAAAGGTCTTTTTTGGTGAGCTTTTTTACTTTATTCAGCATTCAAACTAGCATTAACAAATGCAAGGATTGAAGGATTTGGTGTTTGTAAGCGAGAGGTAAATTCTGGATGGAATTGAACCCCTAAAAACCAAGGATGTCCTTGAATTTCAACAGTCTCAATAAGTCCATTTGATTCTCCTGTAACAACCATTCCAGCCTCTTCAAGTGCTTCTCTGTATGCAGGATTTGCCTCATAACGGTGGCGATGTCTTTCAAAAATTGTCTTTTCACCTTTGTAGGCTTTTCGAAGTAAAGAGCCCTCTTTTGTGTCACATGGATACTCTCCAAGACGGAGTGTGCCACCCATTGGAGATTGGTGTGTGCGTAACTGCATACCTCCACTTTGATCTAAAAAGTTGTCAATAAGATAAATCATAGGGTCTGGTGTATTTTCATCAAACTCTACAGAATTTGCCTCTTTAAGACCAAGAACATTTCTAGCATATTCGACAAGTGTAAGTTGCATACCTAGACAGATACCGAGATAAGGAACTTTATTGACTCTTGCATACTCAATAGCTTGAATTTTACCTTCAACACCACGACTACCAAATCCACCTGCGACCAAAATACCATCACAATCACTTAGAAGTGCTTCTGCCCCTCTCTCTTCTATCTCTTCTGCATCAACCCAGCAAATCTCAACTCTACTATCAAGATGTGCTCCTGCATGGGTTAGGGCTTCTGTAAGAGATTTGTAAGACTCTTTGAGTGCAAGATATTTTCCTACAAATCCAATAACAACTCTCCCTTTTGGCTGCACTATTTTTTTCACAAGCGTATCCCACTCTTGCATATCAGGCTCAATAGTGCCAAGCTCAAGATTTTGAGCAATAGGTTTTAAGATATTTTGTCTTAAAAAGGACATAGGCACATCATAAATAGTGGCTGCATCAAGTGCTTCTATAACACTCTCTGGAGAGACATCACAGCTCATTGCAAGTTTTTTCTTGAAAGTTTTTGGAAGTGCATTTTCACTTCTTGCAATAATCATTTGTGGCGTAATTCCAATACGGCGAAGCTCCTGCACTGAGTGTTGTGTTGGTTTTGTTTTGAGTTCACCTGCTGCCTTGATGTAAGGAATAAGGGTTACATGAATAAAGAATGTCCCAGAGACCTCATCATCATGTTTCATCTGACGAATAGCCTCCATAAATGGAAGTCCCTCGATATCTCCAACTGTTCCACCAAGCTCAACGACAAGAATATCATGCTCTTTTCCAGCCTCTTTAATACGGCTTACAATCTCTCCAACAATATGTGGCACAACTTGAATAGTCTGTCCCAAATAGCCACCAGCACGCTCTCTTTCAATAACTGTTGAATAGACCTGTCCTGTTGTAAAGTTTGAAGTTTTTAGAAAAGATTGGTCTAAAAATCGCTCATAATTTCCAATATCCAGATCAGTCTCTGCTCCATCTTTTGTGACAAAAACCTCTCCATGTTCAAGAGGACTCATGGTTCCAGGATCAACATTGATATATGGATCTATTTTTAGCATTCCTACATTTTTTCCAGCGTGTTTTAGCAAGGTACCAACGCTTGCTGCTGTTATCCCTTTGCCTAAAGAACTTAAAACCCCACCAGTTACAAAAATGTATTTTGTCATGTAAAAACCCTATTATTTAATATTTATGCGATTATATTCTATACTCACTTAAAATATAGTATATAATGCTAAAAATTCTTAAGAGAGTGAGAATATGGATAACATACTTTTATATGTAGTTGTTGCATTGGGTGTTTCAACACTCTTAAATATTGGATTAAAACAGATAAAAATATCTCCTATTATAGGGTATATTTTTACAGGGATAATTATTACATATTTTTTTCATCTTCAAAAATATGCAGATTCAGAGGGGCTTGCACATATTAGCGAGTTTGGAATAGTATTTTTAATGTTTACGATAGGTTTGGAGATATCATTTAATAAGATGCGAACGATGAAGATGCTTATTTTTGGCAATGGTATTGCTCAGGTCTCTCTTACTGCCCTTGGAGTATTTGCTATTTCTCATTACATCTTTACCCTTGATTTTCTTGCTTCTGTGATAATTGCACTTGCTTTTTCTCTCTCTTCAACAGCTGTGGTGCTGACCTATCTTAAACAATCAAAAGAGATTTATACCTCTTATGGGCAACGCACTACAGGTATTTTAATATTTCAAGATATTGCAGTTATTCCTATTATGATACTGATTAGTTTTCTCTCAAATGAAGGCAATGCAGGTGTTGGCACAATTCTTCTTGATACATTTGGAAGTGCTTTTTTTGTTTTATTGTTTATGTTTAGTATTGGAAGAAAAATTATAGAGTGGCTTTTGCACTTTTCAGCTACAAGTGAGCTTGATGAGCTCTTTATGGCCTCTGTTCTTTTTATTGTTACGGCTACATCTTTATTAGCCCATTTTATGGGCTTTACATACTCTCTAGGTGCCTTTATTGCAGGGATGATTATTGCCGAAACCAAATATCATTATAAAGTAGAATCCGATATTGCCCCCTTTAAAGATATTTTACTTGGAATCTTTTTTGTTGTAGTTGGTATGAAAGTAGATATATCTGTATTTATCAATAATTTTGGAGTCATTTTAGCACTATTCGCAATATTGTTTCTTCTCAAAACACTTATTACCTTTATTGTTGTAGCCATTACATATAAACCTTTGACAGGTTTGAAAACAGGTTTTGCACTTGCACAGGTGGGAGAGTTTGCTTTTGTTATATTTGCATTAGCAACACAAGAGCATCTCTTAGATGCAAATATTACTTCTTTGTTGGTGCTTACTGTTATCTTCTCTATGCTTGTTACGCCTTTTTTTATACCTCATGTGAAAAGAGTAGCTGAGTATATTATCCGTTCAAAATCATCTATTCCTGAAGTTGTAGAGCTTATGGAGCGAAAAAATCATATTATTATTTGTGGATATGGGGCTGTTGGAAAGTTTGTTGCAAAAGATTTGGATACACATGGTATGGATTATATTATTATTGATAACTCTCCAAAGCATGTCAAAGAGGCACTTAATCAAAAGAGAGAGAGTTATCTTGGAGATATGTCAAAACGGGCTATTTTAGAGGCACTCCATGTCAAAGATGCTACTGCTGTTATTGTAACACTCGATAATGCAGATAAAAAGCAGTTAATCTGCGAAGCAATTTTAGAGCAGACAAGAGAGGTAAATATTATAGTAAAAGTGATCTCAAAAGAGGAGCGAGTGCGACTGAAAAAATTAAAAATTCCAGTTATCGTCAATGAAAAAATGGAAGTGGCAAAAGTATTAGTTGAGCGTGCCATACATTGTCAGCTCAACTTATACTCTTAATTCCCTCTTGAACCAGGTTTAATGGCCTCACTGCCATCTTTACAAAGTGGACACTCCTCTGGAGCATACATCTCAAATGTAAAATCAGCAAGTGCAAAGAATGGAATATCTTGTGGGAGCTTACAGTTTGGTTTTGTCTCTATATCGCTATGTTCGCGATGACAAAAACCACGGTTTGCAAGGGCAGCAACACCAACAATCTCTCCTCCAAAACTCTCTACAACACGGGCTGCTTCCATAGCACTGCCTCCTGTTGTGATAATATCTTCACACATAAGCACTTTTTCACCCTTTTTCACCTCAAATCCACGGCGAATATTCATCTCACCATTGACGCGTTCAGCAAAGATGAAACGCACATCAAGTGCAGTTGCAAGTGCAAATCCTGCTATCAGCCCACCA
>FPHH01000077.1_pt1 | contig 18485 bp, 22 predicted proteins | sample 1057331 | NCBI WGS metagenome assembly FPHH01 (sample SAMEA4473311, study PRJEB15554) | hydrothermal vent metagenome | biome: marine basaltic hydrothermal vent biome; feature: marine hydrothermal vent; material: water | place: Pacific Ocean | collected 2011-06-14/2011-07-23 | depth 1155 m
CAAAAATCTATTCGCAAACTTGATGTAATTACTGAGATGCAAGAGAATGGTCAAATCGATCTTTTAACAAAAAAAGAAGCATTAATGCTTTCTCGTCAAAAAGCAAAACTTGAGCAATATTTCGGTGGTATCCGTGATATGAAAAAACTTCCAGATATGCTTTTTGTTGTTGATGCAGTAAAAGAGCACATTGCAGTTTTAGAAGCAAGATGTCTTAATATTCCTATTGTTGCACCACTTGATACAAACTGTGACCCAGACCTTATCACTTACCCAATTCCAGGGAATGATGATGCTATCCGTTCAATTCAACTTTTCTGTCGTGAAATGACAGCAGCTATCAATGAAGGAAAAGCACTTCGTGATGCACCAGCAGAAGATGAGCAACAAGCAGAAGAAGAAGCAGTAGAAGCTGAAGAAACAGTAGCAGCAGAAGCTACAGAGGAAGCGTAATTATGGCAGCAGTAACAGCAGCAATGGTAAAAGAGTTGCGTAGTGCAACTGACGCACCAATGATGGATTGTAAAAAAGTTCTTGTTGAAGCTGATGGAGATATGGAAAAAGCAGCTGAGCTTCTTAAAGAGCGTGGTATTGCAAAAGCAGCGAAAAAAGCAGATAGAGTTGCAGCAGAAGGTCTTGTAGGTCTCAAAATTGCTGATGACTTCTCTAAAGCGACAGTGGTTGAGATTAACTCTGAAACTGACTTCGTCTCTAAAAATGATGCCTTCAAAGATTTAGTGCTTAAAACTACTGAAGAAATTTTTAACACAAATCCAAGTGATGTTGCAGAAGTGATGGAAAGTGAATTTGGTTCTTATTTCACTGAAACAGTTGCAAAAATCGGTGAAAAAATTGAACTTCGTCGTTTTGGTAGTTTAGAGGCTGAAGATGATACAGTTGCGATGAATGGATATATCCACTCAAATGGTCGTATAGCTGTTATTATCAAAGCAAAATGTGATAGTGCAAAAACTGCTGAAGGTTTGAGAGATACACTAAAACAAATTGCAATGCATGCGTCTGCAATGAAACCTAAAACACTTTCATATAAAGATTTTGACCCTGAATTTGTAGAGAATGAAACAAAAGGTAGAATTGAAGCTATCAAAAAAGAGAATGAAGAGCTTGCACGCTTGAAAAAACCTCTTAAAAATGTGCCTCTTTATGTATCTATGATGCAACTTACTGAAGATGTAATGAAAAAAGCAGAAGAGAGAATTAAAGAAGCATTAAAAGAGCAAAATAAACCTGAAAAAATATGGGATAAAATTATTCCTGGTCAATTAGCTCGTTTTATTGATGATAATACTACACTTGATAAAGAACAAGCACTTTTAGACCAAAGTTATGTTCTTGATGATAAAAAAACAGTCGCTGAAGCAGTTGAAGAAGCTGCCAAAAAACTTGGTGGAACTGCTGAGATAGTTGATTTTATTCGCCTTGAAGTTGGTGAAGGAATTGAGAAAAAAGAGGAAGATTTTGCAGCAGAAGTTGCAGCACAAATGGGTTAAGCCTTTGGCTTAACTTCCTCCCTTTTTCCCTCTTTTAACCTTTGCGTTATCTATCTTTGCTATAATCTTTTTATGAATTTATTATCTGCAAAAAACTTATCACACTCTTTTGAATACAAACTTTTTTCAAATGTTTCTCTTGATTTATATACAAATGAATCTATAGCTATTATTGGTATGAGTGGCAGTGGAAAATCGACTCTTTTACATCTACTTTCAACGCTATTGCAACCTGACGAGGGAACAGTTACAATATTGGGTAAGGATGTGAAAAGTATGAAAACAAAAGAGGCTGCTCTGCTCAAACGCAATAGGCTTGGACTTGTTTTTCAATCGCATTATCTTTTTAAGGGTTTTAGTGCTTATGAAAATCTTGAAGTCTCTGAGATTTTATCAGGAGAGAAGATAGATGATGCTTTATTGCAAAAACTTGATATAAAAGAGTGCATACATCAAAAAGTAACACAACTCTCAGGAGGACAGCAACAGCGAGTCTCTATTGCAAGAGTTTTGACAAAAAAGCCTACCATTATTTTTGCTGATGAGCCTACTGGAAATTTGGATGCACAAACTGCACAAGAGGTGATGAAGTTATTTTTTGAATATTGCAAAGAGTATCATGCTGGGATGGTAGTTGTAACCCATGACACTCATTTGGCAAATATGTGTGATAAGGTTTTTGAGCTCAAAAATAGAGAATTAAAACGGATAAAATAGGAAAAGAGCGTGGAGTTTGCAGAGATATTTAACGAAGCAAATATGGTGGGTTTTTTACTTCTCTTTTTTCGTTTTGCAGCACTTTTTCTTGCTATTCCCATTTTTGACCATAAAAATATTCCTATGAATATAAAAGCTGTTATGGCTTTTTTTTTCACCGTTTTTTTCTACTCCTCTATGCCTGCACCGACTATTGATACAAATATCCCAACCATAGTTGTAGCAATATTGGGAGAGTTTATTTTGGGGCTTTTTGTTGGAATAGTTTTACAGTTAGCATACAATGTAATTACTTTTGCAGGGGGGCAAATATCTTATATGATGGGCTTCTCTATGGCGAGTGCTATTGACCCCCAATCTGGTATCTCTATGCCTATTATCTCTCAATTTCTATCACTTTTAGGACTTATGGTCTTGTTCTCTCTCAATCTACATCATTGGATTTTACTTTTTGTTGCACATACTTTAGAGACTGTTCCTTTAGGTGGTTTTATAGTAACAAAAAATTTTTTTTATTATATTATGCATGCTACAGCCAATATGTTTATGGTAGGGTTTATGATTGCATTCCCTGTAACAGCACTCTCTTTGCTTTCTGATACCATATTTGGAATGTTGATGAAAACAATGCCACAATTTAACCTTTTGGTTATTGGTTTTCCTATAAAAATTACACTCTCTTTTAGTGTATTAATTGCAACTTTAACAGCTATTATGTTTCTCTTAAAAGGGCAAGTGCAAGACGCCTTTAATATGTTAGAGAGTTTTTTTTAGTTTAATTTTGCTACAATGATACCAATACTCTCAAAGGAATATATGTGAAGATATTACTTTTAAATGATAATCCAGTGGTTACGAAGTTAGTTACGCTGAGTGCGCAAAAAACTGACGATACAGTTACAACTACGCATAGTGTGGAAGAAGCACCAGAAGGAAGCTATGATCTTTTAGTCATTGATGATGCACAGTATAGTGAAGAGAGCTATGCAGAGTTAAAAAAGAAAATTAAATTTAAAAAATCTCTTTTTATATGTTCTCGTGAGAATGAAAAAATAGGTCATTTTTCGGCAACAATGAAAAAACCATTTTTACCAACTGATTTAGTAGAACTTTTTACAAATTTAAAGAATAATTTAGATGTGCCAGAAGAGGATGAGGCAGAAGATTCACTTCTTGATGGACTTGATCTTGAGGGGTTAGATGATTTTGATATGTTAGAAGATATGGATGATAATTTGATAGAAGATGATAACTCTATTAACGAGAATATTTTAGATAATGAAGAGGCACAAAAGGTAAAAGCACTCCTTGATGAGACGCAAGATGAGGCTGATGCTTTGACTGAGGAAGTTGAAAAAGAGGATGATATGGAGGCAGAGAAAGGGTTGGAAGAGATGGATTTTGATGAGGATCTTGAAAATATAGATTTAGATGAAGAGGTAGATTTAGATCTTGCTGAGTTAGGATTAGAAGATGATATTTTAGCCGAAGAGGAACTATTACCTGAAGATAGTGTAGAGGATGAAGCATTTGAGGAGAGTTTGCAGATGCACGACGATACTTCGTTGGATGATACTCTAAATGATTCATTGGATGACAATTTGGATGATAATTTGGATGATGCAGAAGTAGAACCAGAAGATGAGGCAATTACAGAGGCACCTTTAGAAGATGATATCACAACGCCAGAAGTGTCGGATATGGATGAAAAAGTAGAAGATATGTCGCTCGATAATGTTGAAGATTTAGAGGGAGAGGATTTAGATGAAGATGATTTTGGAGAAGATGATACTCCAGAGGAGGATGCAAAATTAGTTGAAGATAGTCTAGAGGATGAAGCTGAAGAAGTGCAAGAGGATTTAGAGCCTGAAGTGACTGAAGATGTTTTGTCTGAGACACCTAATAATGAAATAGACTCTTTTGCTTCACTCAATAGTAGAGATTTGAAGATTGCTTTAGGAGAGGCAGACCCATCTGATGAAGAGCAGAGTAGCGTAGAAGCGGTAGAAGAATCTTCAAATGAAGAGAGCAAAGAGAGTAATCTAATAGATGATAGTATTGTCTCTGAGGAGTTTGAAGAAGAGGTAGCACCTACTAAAGAGAGTCAAAAGAATAAAGGGCTAGAATCTTTAAAGAGACTTTTGAGTGCATTGGAGAATGAAGATGTGGCTGCTGCGATGGAAGGTGCAAAAATTACAATTAATATAAGTTTTGAGGATAAATAATGAGTCATATTAATGGTGCGGTATTAGTTTTGTCTGGTCCAAGTGGGGCAGGAAAGAGTTCTTTAATTGCAAAGATTATTGATGATATTGGGGAGACCTATTTTTCGATATCTACTACTACTAGAGCAATGCGTGAGGGTGAGCAAGATGGTGTTGATTACTATTTTGTAGATAAAGAGCGATTTGAAAAAGAGGTTGAGGAGGAGCAGTTTTTAGAACATGCTTTGGTGCATGGCAACTACTACGGAACATCTTTAAAACCTGTAAAAAAAGCACTCTCTGAGGGTAAATTGGTAATTTTTGATATAGATGTGCAAGGAAACAGTGCTATTCAGAACAGATTAGGAGATATTACCACTTCTGTTTTTATCTCGCCACCGACCCTCTCCGAACTCAAACGAAGGCTAATAAATCGCTCTACTGACTCACAAGAGGTGATAGAGAAACGGATAAATATGGCAAAAAAAGAGATTCAAAGAGCCTCTGAATATGAGTATTTACTGATTAATGATGATTTGGAGAGTGCTGCGAAGCAGTTGCGTTTGATTGCACAAGCAGCAAGACTGAAAAAAGCGAGTGAAGAGATAAATGAGTTTGTGCAGCGATGGGAAGAGAGTTAAAGAGAAGTTACAGCAAAAGTGAGATATACTTAACAACTTAATTTTATATAAAGGATAGACTATGGGAATGCCTAGTGGAACAGAGTTACTATTAATATTTGGAATAATTGTATTGCTTTTTGGTGCAAAAAAAATACCTGAATTAGCGAAAGGGCTTGGAAAAGGGATTAAAAACTTCAAAGAGGAGATGAATGACTCTACTGAGGTTGCAACAGATACACCGAAAAAAGTAGAGGGTTCTGAAGAGGTTGCATCATCTTCTGAAACTCCTAAATCTACATCAACACAAGCATAAATCTTGAAACAACGAGTATCGGCGTTATTACGCGAGAAATTAGGTCGTGAGCTTGTGTTAGAAAAGCCGCGTGACCGTTCTTTTGGTCACTTTGCTACTCCTATTGCCTTCTCTTTGGCAAAAGAGCTAAGAAAGTCTCCTATGGTTATTGCAGATGAGCTTGCTGCCTCTTTTGGTGAGAGTGAAGAGTTTTCAAGTGTGGAGGCAGTAAAAGGCTATTTGAATTTTCGTTTGAGTGAAGATTTTTTAAGTGAATATGCCTCTTGGGCATTGGAGAATCCCTCTAAGTATGCCAAACAGGAAAAAAATCAAAAGATACTTTTAGAGTTTGTTAGTGCAAATCCCACAGGGCCATTGCATATTGGTCATGCTCGTGGTGCTATTTATGGAGATACACTCTATAGACTTGCAAAACATTTGGGGTATAAGATTGATGCAGAGTATTATGTGAATGATGCTGGAAATCAAATTGATTTGCTAGGGCTCTCTATTCAGTTGCATGCACGCGAAAATCTGCTAGATGAAAAAGTAGAGTATCCTGAATCTTACTATCGTGGAGAGTATTTGGATGGACTCTCTCGTGATGCGATGGAAAAATTTGGTGTAGAGATTTTTCATGATGTATCACGCCAACGCGAACTTGCGATGTGGGCAAAAGATGAGGTGATGAAAATCATTGTAAAAGATTTGGCAGATACAAATGTCCATTTCGATTCGTTTGTTTATGAATCAACACTCTATGATGATTGGGATAGAGTGATGCAGAAGATGGCTGCTACTGATGCAGGAGCTATTTATGAAAAAGATGGAAAAACTTGGATAGCTTCTGAGGCAAAAGGTGATGAAAAAGACAGAGTGGTTGTTCGTGAAGATGGAAGACCAACTTATCTCGCTGGAGATATAGTCTATCATAACCAAAAGTTTGAGAGAGGTTATGAACACTACATAAATATCTGGGGTGCAGACCATCATGGATATATTGCAAGAGTAAAAGCAGCGATTGAGTATCTTGGATATGACTCTAACAAACTTGAAGTGTTGCTCTCTCAAATGGTAAGCCTTTTAAAAGATGGTGAGCCTTATAAAATGAGCAAGCGTGCTGGGAATGTAATACTTATGAGTGATATAGTTGAGGAGATAGGGGCAGATGCACTCCGTTATATCTTCGCCTCTAAAAAGAGTGATACAGCGTTGGAGTTTGATATTTCAGAGTTTAAAAAAGAGGATAGTTCAAATCCAATTTTTTATATTCAGTATGCCCATGCGCGTATTCAAACACTCCTCTCAAAAAGCACATTAAGCCGTGAAGAGATTATGGGTGCAAGTTTGAAAAATTTGGGAGAAAATGCTGATACGCTTCTTTTTGATGCAATGCTTCTTCCTGAAGTGGTAGAGGATGCTTTCAACTCGCGTCAGATTCAGAAATTACCAGATTATCTTAGAGCACTTGCTGCATCTTTGCATAAGTTTTATTATGATGTGCGTATGATAGGCACAGAAGATGAAGCAAAACTGCTAAAAGTGATGCTTGTTGTAGCACTTAGCCTCAAAACTGGTCTCTCTTTAATGGGAATAGAGGCAAAAGATAAAATGGTAAAAGAGGAAGTTTAAAAAAGTTTGTAAAATTAAGAAGCTTTTTATCCGAAACTATGGTATGATTACCAAAATAGGATGTCAAAAGTAGGATAAATTATGAGTATTACAATACGACAGGCGAAATTAGAGGATGCCTCTTTTTTAGCGGAAATGATTTTACAAAGTTCGCGTGCAGGGAAGAAGAGTGGTCTATTTGACCTTTTATTCCCTGATGCTGATGATATAAAAATTTTGGATAATCTTGCAAAGCTTGTGGTGGCAAAGAGAGAAACTAGCTGCAGTTATAAAAACTTTTTAATTGCTGAAATTGATGAGAAGAGAGTGGGAACACTTTGTAGTTATGAGTTTCGTAAAGCATCAAAAGAGAATTTTATACAAGCACTCAATGAGATAGGTTCTATACAAGATTTTACAGCTATTTTAGATATTTTTTATAGTTGTAGTTTTGAGCAAAACAAGAATACTCTTATGTTTGATTTTATGGAAGAGGTAGCCGGTTTTCTTGATGTAGGAGTTTTAAAGGCGTTAATGCAAAAGAGTCTCCTAAATGCACGACTTAAGGGCTATAGAGTAGCACATACTATTATTGAGATAGGCTCTCTTGAGACAGAGCTTTTTTATACAAAGCTCGGATTCAAAAAAATTGCAGAAATGCGATGTGAGAGCTATCAAGAGAGATTTGGAAGAGCAGGGCTTATGCTTCTTGCTTTAGAATTTTAGGCTTCTAAATAGTAGTTGATGGAGTAGCGTAGGTCTTCATCAAGATTATCCATACTTTTGAGCATCCATCGAAGATATCCTGCATCTTCTTGTGCAACTTCTTGAAGTGTTTTTCCTTTATGTTTTCCAAATCTAAATGAAGTAACTAAGATGGGTGTATTTGTTAAATCTACCATCTTTTCTACAGGATTTTCATTTGGAAATTTCTCTTGTAGTATCTTTTTAAGTTGAGATAAGAAGAGTTTGAGCACTAAAACATCCCCAATAGCATCATGTGCTTTGACCTCTATTGCAAGTTTTTTTGCCTCTTTTTGCTCCTCTTTGTAGAGTCCCATTTTATAGCGGAAATATTGTAAACGGTGTGCCTCTTCTTCGGGCATTACATGTTTGGCAACTCGGAGTGTATCGATAACTTGCATCTTTACTTCAAATCCCTCTTTCTCAAGCATCTTAATATCAAATGGAGCATTATGGATAATGAGATAGTTCTCTGGAGTATTTAGCTCTAAAAGTCTTTTATATGCCTCTGTTTGGATACATTTTTGTTTGTCGGCAATCATCTCAGGAGTGATGCCATGAACCTCCATTGCCCCAAATTTTATTGGAATATCTGTGTTACAAAATTCATTATAGACTTCAATATTTTTTGCTCCAAGCACCATATAACCGAGTTGTATTACTCTATCTTCTTCCTCTGTTCCTGTTGTCTCTGTATCTAAAATGATATATTTTGCCACAATTTTGCCCTTTTTAAGAGGAAATGTAGCAAAAAAATCCTTTATATATACTATGGAAAGGCTCTTTTTTAGTATAATAGAGAAATTTTTTTTAAAAGGACAACTATGAAAAAGAGTCTAAAGAGTCTATTATTGATTACTATAACAACACTAATAGTAACAGGATGTAGTGATAAATCGCCTCAAGTTAAGAAAGAGAGTGTTCCATCTTTTCAATGCAAACAAGAGAATGTTTTAGCTCCAAGATGGACATGTATTCCTGAGGTAGATGGGTATTATGCTGGTGTTGGTGTGGCAGAAAAATCTGCTGCTGGAATAGCACATATGCGAAGAGTTGCTCTTATGAATGGTCGTTCTGACCTTGCACAACAAATCCAATCACAGGTCAAAGATAAAATAGAAGGATTTACGCGTGCGACAGGTAATGGCTCTGATGAGACCGTAGATAAAGTATCAACTGCTGTTACAAAACAGTTGGCAAAAGTGACACTAAAAGGTTCAAAAGCTGTTGATATGTGGCAAGCACCTTCTGGAGCTATTTATATGCTAGTAACTATACCAGAAGAAAATATCAATAGTGAAGTCAAGAAAGCAGTGAAATCGAGTTTTAAAAATAATAATGCTCTTTGGCAACAGTTTCAGGCAAAACAGGCTTTAGATCAATTAGATAAAGAGTTTCCAACAGACTAATGTATATGATGATAAAAGTAACGATAGTAGTTGTCCTTAGTCTATTGATATTGAGTGGATGTGCTCAAAGAGTGGAAATTAGGGCATTAAATCCAGCTAGAGTTGGGGCAATGGCATCTAAAAAGAGGGTTGCTGTAACAAACTTTAAGAATGATAGAGTTGGTTTGTCTGGTAAAATTGAAGCAGAATTAGCGAGCAAGAGGCTAAATGGAAGAGCCTATTTTACCCTTTTAAGTAGAAAAGATTTGAATAAAATTCTTGCTGAGCAAAAGTTGCAATCTTCTGAAATGGTTGATGCCTCTACTGCAACAAGAGTAGGAGAGATAATAGGGGCACAGGCTATTATTACAGGAGAGGTAGCTTTAGCAAATGCTGAGAGTAGTTCCTATAGAAAGAATACAAAAGAGTGTTTGGGGTATTATAAAAATGGTCGTTGTGCAAAATGGCATTTTTATCAAATTAGATGTAATACGACAAAAGCATCTGTTTCTGCAAATATTAATATTATAGATGTTGCAAAAGGCACTATTATTTATGCCGATACCTATGTTAAAAACTATAGTGGTGATTCATGTAGAGATAATTATAATGGTTCAGGACAGATTCTCTCTAAAGCACAGGCTCTTAATAGATTAACATCTCAAATTGCAACTGATTTTGTCTATAAACTTACACCAAATTATACATATATTACGGTAACGCTTCTTGATTCTATTAAACTAGAGAGTGCTACAGATAGAGAAAAAAAAGAGTTTGAGAATGCTCTAAAATATATAGAGGCTACTCGCTATGATAGAGCAAAAAAAATACTCAGCAAGTTAATCGATCTATTTGATGGAAAAAGTTATGTTGTTGATTATGATATGGGTATTGTTTATGAGGCTACTGGTGATTTAGAGAGAGCCAAAGAGTTTTATACAATGGCAGATAATGTTACTCCAGAACCTATAGATGAGGTCAATGAAGCTATGATACGCATAGATAGATTGATTGCAAAGCAAAATGAAGCACAAGCACAGATCCATGCAGAGTAGCATACAATATTTTATACTATTGCTGTTGTTCTCTACTTTTGTAGGGTGTGGAGTTCCAACACCAACTCCTAAAGAGGTAAAAACACCTCCTCCTAGTTGGGTTTATGGTGTTCCCCCTGCAGATAGCAAAACAAAAATGTATGGTATTGGAATTGGAAGAGATAGAGAGAGTGCTATTAAAACAGCATTAAATAGTATGGTTTCAAGATTAAGTATAACACTAAAATCGTCATTTAAAAGCAGGGAGAAAGTCGAAGATTCTTATCATACTTCGAGAGTTATAAACAATATTGAGGCTAATATTGCAAAGATTAAAATTAATAATTATAAAGTTATTCGTGCTTATAGAGTTAATTATAAAGAGTTTGCTGTTATGATTGAGAGTGATAAAAAAAGGTTTATAAAAGGCCTTGAGGAGGATTTACAAGAGAGATATAAAGATATTTTTGAGCAATTAAGAGATGTGAAAAAGGATACTATTCTTGTCCGATACAATAGAGAAAAGATATTAAACAAAGAGGCAAAAAAGTTACAATCCTCTCTCTTTATTATTTCTGAATTAGACCCTTATTTTGATAATCGTCGCTATTTAGATCTTATTTTGAGGGTAAAAAGCACTTTTTTAGAAGAGAAGCACAATTTAAAATTTTATGTAGAGGGTGATGATAACTCTAAAATCTTTGTTGAAAAGATAAAAAATAATCTTGTGAAAAAGGGTTTTAATTTATCAGAGAGTGAGAAGAGAGGGATTAGGGTTGTTGTAAAAACAGAAAAAAGATTGAGTAATATTTTTGTTAAAATTATTACCTATACTATTCATATAACTGTTTATGATGGCAGGAGGCAAATCGGTGGGCAAACAACTGTGATTAAAGAACGAGATACAGATAGCCAACATGCTCAAGATATGGCAGCTATTGCATTTAATGAGAGTATAAAAAAGAGAGGAATTACATCTGTGCTTGGTGTTGAGATACAATAGGGCGATCTTTTTCTATTTGTTCACAATAAATTGTTATAATTTTTTTAAAGGAGATCTACTTATGGGTAAGTTTGCTAAATTTCTTTATTATAATATTATCGTCTATTTTCTTTATGTTATTGTAGATAAGTTTTTTACTTTGTTGCATTTATATAGTTCAGATGCACTCGGCACGAATTTGCAGGTAATGCCTACAAATTTAGATATAACTCTTATTGTGATTAATGTTGCTCTCTCTTCAATTGGTGGCTATTATTTAATGAAAAAATTAGAAGAGTATCTTGTAGTATAGGGGGAAAGAGATCAATTCCCCCTAAAGATTAAGCTATTTTCTCCTGCATTTTTTGCTTGATAGAGAATCATATCTGCTTCATTGATACTCTCTTCAAGTGTTTCATCGAGGTCATGTATAATAGCACCTATGGAGATTGTAGATTTTATCACTCTTTGTTCATCTATTTCTATAGTAAAATTTTCTACACTTTTACGCAGTCGCTGTAATATATCTTCTGGAGATATATTATTGGAAATATTTTTGAGAAGAATACAAAACTCCTCTTCTCCAAAATGGGCAACGATATCATTTGCGTCTGTGCCACTTCTGAGAATATCTGCAACTGAAACAATGACTTTATTTCCCACATTGTGTCCATAAGTATCATTTATCTGTTTAAAGTGATCGATATTTATCATGGCAATAGTAGTTTCTTCTCCGCTCTCTTTGCTCATATCTAGGTATGTTTCCACATTTTTATAAAAATAACGGCGGTTATAGAGACCTGTAAGATAGTCGCGATCTGCATAGTGTGTGATTTTTTGGATATTTTCCAATGCCTCTATGGAGTTATTGACACGGCATGAGAACTCCTCTTTGGAAAAAGGTTTTTTAATGTAGTCGTTTGCTCCATTTTTGAGAAAAAGTGCACTTGTTTCGTCGTCTTTATCTCCAGAGAGTGCGAGAATGCAGAGTTCATTCTTTGTGTAACTTTCGCGTATTTTTAGGGTGAGTTCAAGACCATCCATCACAGGCATATTGTAATCTGTTATGACAAGTGAAATATCCTGTTGGACATTGAGTATTCCAATTGCTTCTTCTCCATGTGCTACTGTAATGACATCAAAACAGAGATTTGTGAGCATATTTTGCATCTGTTTTCTAAAGAGAAGAGAGTCATCTACAACAAGCACTTTATGGTTTTGATTTTTATGGAGTCTATGAATAGTTTGCACAACATACTCTACATCATTAATACCATTTTTATTGATGTAATCTATGATGTTCTTTTTGAACATATTCTTACGCAACTCTTTATCCCTGTTTTGCGTTAGAATAATGACACGGTTCTTCTTTTCTATAACATAATCGACTATCTCTCCATTAGGTGCATCAGGGAGGTTAATATCTACTAGAGTGATAAAGTATTTTCTTTGATGCAGAAAGAGCTTGGCCTCACGAAGAGAGTAGGCTATATCAATCTCTATATTGAGAGCATCTTCTAGCTTTTTTGCTATAAGATTTGCAACTGTTTTGTTATCTTCTACAATTAAAATTTTTTCATTCATACTTTCATTATACGCATTATTAATTAAATTTAATATAAATTACTATTATGATATAGTTATGAATGATAAAATTGTTACTTTATAGGATTAAGGAGAGATAAAATTGTTTAGAAAAAGAAATGGGATAAGAGTTTTTATTGGGTTACTCTGTTTTGTTGTGTTGAACGGTTGTGCGACACATACAAAAAATAAATATGATAAAAACGCCTACAATAGAGCAAATAAGGCAAGTGAAAAAGCTTTGGATAAGTTAGACAGAGAGTAGATTCTCTGTCTTTGAGAAAGAGTCTCTTATAACTCTGATTCGTGTTTTGCTAAGTATTCAGCAACACCTTCTGTGTCAGCTTTCATACCTTCATCGCCTTTTTGCCAACCAGCAGGACAAACTTCACCAAACTCATCAGTAAATTGTTGTGCATCTATCATTCTGAGCATCTCATCAACATTTCTTCCAAGAGGAAGGTCATTGACAACTGCATGACGCACAATACCGTTGTTATCGATAAGGAATGAACCACGAAGTGCAACAGCATCATTTAAAAGCACATCATAATCACGAGCGATATTTTTTGTAAGGTCAGCTACAAGTGGGAAGTTAATGCGTCCAATTCCACCTTTTTCCACAGGAGTCTCTCTCCATGCAAAGTGAGAGAATTGTGAATCTACAGAGATACCTACCACATTAACACCGCGTTTTTGGAACTCTTCATATCTGTGAGAGAATGCAATAATCTCAGATGGACAAACAAAAGTAAAATCTAATGGATAAAAGAATACAACTGTTCCTTTTTCACCAAAATTCTCACTTAATTTAAAATCTTCAACGATTGAGCCATCTGCTAAAACAGCAGTAGCTGTAAAATCTGGAGCTGGGTTTGTTACTAACATATACATGTCCTTGTGTTATTTTTTATATTAAAATTCTATCTAAAGTATAGTAACAAAGTTCTGAACACAAAAAAGAACTCTTATATATTAAAGAAAAGTTTTATATTTTTGGCTATAATTGCGACGATTTATGGGGCAAGACCCTATACTTCAATAAGGAAAATCGATGACAAAAGAGTATATTTTTACTTCAGAGTCTGTAACAGAAGGGCATCCTGATAAGATGGCAGATCAGATTAGTGATGCAATTTTGGATTATATTATTGAAAATGATAAAAATGCGAGAGTAGCGTGTGAAACTCTTGTATCTAATGGTTTTTGTGTAATTGCAGGCGAACTGAAAACTACGGCGTATGCGCCAATGCAAGAGATTGCAAGAGAAGTTATTCAAAGTATTGGATATACAGATGCAACTTATGGATTTGACTACCGTTCTGCGGCAGTTTTAAATGGAATAGGGGAGCAGTCTCCTGATATTAATCAAGGTGTTGATCAAGCAGGTGGTGAGACCGGTGCTGGTGATCAAGGTTTGATGTTTGGTTATGCTTGTCGAGAAACAGATGTTTTAATGCCTCTTCCTATCCATTTGGCACACCGTCTTACACAAAGATTAGCGTATGTCCGTAAAGAGGGCATAGTTCCATATCTTCGTCCTGATGGCAAAGCACAAATTAGTGTAAAATATATTGATGATAAGCCTGTTTCAGTTGAGACTGTTGTTATCTCTACGCAACATCATGAAGGAATTTCTCAAGAGCTAATTCGCCAAGATATGATAAAAGAGGTTATTCAAGAGGTTATTCCAGCAGATATGCTTACTGAGGAGACTGTTTTTCATATTAATCCTACTGGAAAATTTGTAATAGGTGGACCACAAGGAGATGCAGGGCTTACTGGGCGTAAGATAATTGTTGATACTTATGGTGGAAGTTGTCCTCATGGTGGAGGAGCATTTTCAGGAAAAGACCCGACCAAGGTTGATAGAAGTGCTGCCTATGCTGCGCGTTGGGTTGCAAAAAATCTTGTAGCTTCAGGTGCATGTGATAGGGCAACTATTCAAGTTGCGTATGCTATTGGTGTTGTACAGCCTGTCTCTATTATGGTAGATACACATGGTACAGGAAAAGTTGCTGAAGATAAAATAGAGCAGTGTGTGAAGGATATTTTTGACCTTTCTCCTGCTGGAATTATCAAATCACTTGATTTATTAAAACCAATATATAGAAAAACAGCAACTTATGGACACTTTGGGCGAGAAGAAGATGGTTTTAATTGGGAGAAAACTGATAGAGTTGATGAAATTAAAAGCTATTTAGGCATTTAATTTGGAGCATTTATGTAACTAAAAGATACATATTTTAGATATATAAAGCATTTTTAGCTATATTTAAAATTCTAAAGTGTATAGTTACCTTGATAAAAAATTAGGAGAAGATAATGGCAGTATTAATTACAGATACATGTATTAATTGTGGTGCTTGTATTGACGAATGTCCAGTAGAAGCAATTGTAGATGAAGATGATAATCCAACAGGTGAAGAAGTTTATTATGTACATGCTGATAAATGTGTAGAGTGTGTTGGTCATCATGACGAACCAGCTTGTGCTACAGCATGCCCTACTGAGGGTTGTATTGTTTGGGATGCTATTGGTGATTCTCCAGAGCATCGTGACGATATTACTGATGAGCAACGCTCAAGCCACGAACCAGTAGTAGAATAGTAATACTTTTATTTTGTAGAGTGCCTTTTTGGTACTTTACAACCTCTCTTTTTTAAACTTCAAACGCATTAAAATCAATTCAATTTTCTTATTTAAACAAAAAACAATTTTTTTTCAGGTATAATTCCACTCTAATTTTATATTTTCAGAGGAGATTTGATGGAACGAACACTATCAATAATCAAACCAGATGCAGTTGCAAAAGGTGTTATAGGCAAAATTTTAGACCGTTTTGAAAGCAATGGTCTTCGTATCGCTGCGACTAAAAAACTTCAATTATCTCGTGCAGATGCAGAGGCATTTTACGCAGTTCATGCTGAGAGACCTTTTTTCAACGATTTAGTTGATTTTATGATTAGCGGTCCAGTTGTTGTTACAGTTTTAGAGGGCGAAAATGCAATGCAAAAAAATCGTGATTTAATGGGTGCAACAAACCCTAAAGAGGCTGAAGCTGGAACAATTCGTGCAGATTTTGCTGAAAATATAGATGCAAATGCAGTTCATGGAAGTGATTCTCTTGAAAACGCAGCAAATGAAATTGCATTCTTTTTCTCTCAAAGAGAAATTGCTTAAATTTGATACAAATTCATCTTTTTAGGACGGCTCTATGAAAGTCGTGCTAAGAAAAGTAACATCTACACCGTTAGATTTTTTATTAGAAGCTGATGGGGTATCTTTTAAAGGGTATCTCGAGTATTATAAGGGCAAACTAATTTTCTTGCATGCAGATATGGAAGGTTCTTTAGAACTGCAGTGTGATGTTTGTGGAGATGATTTTTGTATGAGTTTGAGCGAAAAGGTAGAGTTCCTTATTAGTGATGGGCTCTATCATGATGATGGTAGTCTCGATTTAGATGTTGTTGAGTCCTTTGATGGGCAGGTAGATATGGAGGAGTTATTACACTCTGAAATTGAGCTTATTAAAAGTGACTATCACTCTTGTGAGGCTTGTAAAAAAGAAAATTCAGTGACCGAAAGGGTCTTTTAAAATTAAATAAAAGGAAAATATTACTATGGCAGTACCTAAGAGAAGAGTATCTCACTCTCGTTCAGCAAAAAGAAGAACACACTACAAAATTTCATTAGCGCGTCCAGTGAAAGATAAAGATGGAACATATAGACTACCACACCATATTAATCCAACTACTGGTGAGTATAAATAATTAATGGTTAAGATAGCTATTGATGCAATGGGTGGGGACTTTGGTCCCGAGCCAATTGTAAAGGGATGTGTTAAGGCACTTGCAAAGCGTCGTTTTACACCTATTCTTGTGGGTAAAAAATCGGAAATTTTACCTCTGTTACCGAAGCGTTATAGAGATAAGATTTTAATTGTCGAATGTGATGATGTAATATCTATGAGTGATGCTGCTACAGATGCAGTAAAACGAAAAGATAGTAGTATATATCGTGCTGTAGAACTTGTAAGAGATGGTGAGGCAGATGGTGTTGTCTCAGCTGGACATAGTGGTGCTACAATGACATTGGCGACTTTAAGACTTGGACGCTTAAAAGGTGTCTCTCGCCCTGCATTAGTGACGCTTATGCCTACGAAATTAAACAGACGCTCTATTTTACTTGATGTTGGTGCAAATGTTGATTCAAAAGCAGTTCATTTAGTAGAATTTGCCGTGATGGGTGGATGCTATGCTGAAGATGTACTCAATATTAAAGAACCTTCCATTGGACTTCTTGCAAACGGAGAAGAGTCTTCAAAAGGGAATGAAGTTACAAAAGCTGCATTTAAACTTTTAGAGGGCTATCCAGGTTTTAAAGGAAATGTAGAGGGTGGTGATATATTCAACGGAAGTTGTGATGTTATTACTTGCGATGGTTTTGTTGGAAATCTTGTGTTGAAAACAAGCGAAGGTGTTGCTTCTACAATTTCAGGACTCCTAAAAGATTATATTAAAAAATCACCTATTAGAATTACTGGAGCGCTTTTAATGCGTAAGGTTTTTAAACTTCTCAAAAAAGAGATTGATTATGCTGAAGTAGGTGGTGCGCCACTTATAGGGATAAAAGGGTGTGCAATAGTGAGCCATGGCAAGAGTAATGCTAGAGCTATTGAGAATGCAATTTATCAGGCTATTAGTTATGTTGATACTGGTGTAAATGAACATATTGTTAGGCGTTTAGAAGAGTTAAAACAAAAGGATTTATAGATGGCTTATGCAGCTTTTAGATCGATTGGTGCTTATGTACCTGAGAAAATATTGACAAATAGTGATTTATCAAAAATGGTTGATACTTCAGATGAGTGGATTACAAAAAGAACAGGTATTAAAGAGCGTCATATTGCTGCTGAGAGTGAATTTACAAGTGATTTAGGCGTGAAAGCTGCTCAAAAGGCACTAGAGAGAAGTGGTGTTGCATTAGAAGATATTGATTTGGTTGTAACAGCTACTATTTCTCCTGATTATTTCTGTATGCCATCAACGGCAACTGTTATTGCAAATAAACTCGGTATTAAAGGTGCGACGGCATTTGATATTACTGCTGCTTGTACAGGGTTTATCTATGCTCTCTCTATTGCTAAGGCATTTATAGAGTCTGGAATGAAAAAAAATGTTCTTATTGTAGGTGCTGAAAAACTCTCTGCTATTACAGATTACACCGATAGGGGTACTTGTATTCTTTTTGGTGATGGAGCAGGTTCTGCTGTTCTCTCTGCTACAGAAAATAAAGAGGAAGCCATTATTGATATTAACACAGGTGCCGATGGAGAGTATGCTGATTTGCTTATGACTCCAAATGGTGGTACTGGTTCTGCTCATGACTCGCTTGATACTGAGGCTGCTGGAAGTTGTTTTATGCAGATGAAAGGAAACGAGACTTTTAAGGTCGCTGTGCGTACATTGACAAAAGATGTGAAAGAGATTTTAGAAAGTAATAGTATGACAAGTGAAGATGTGAAACATTTTATTCCTCATCAAGCAAACTTACGAATTATTAAAGCAGTTGGTGATGCTCTTAAAATGAGAGAAGATCAAGTTGTGATTACTGTTGAAAAATATGGGAATACTTCTGGTGCCTCTATTCCAATGGCAATAAATGATTTATATGAATCTGATAAATTGCAAGCAGGAGAAGTAATGCTTCTTGATGCTTTTGGTGGAGGGCTTACTTGGGGAAGTGCTTTGATCCCATTTGCTCCTATAAAATAGTTTTAATCTCGTTTGATG
>FPHH01000093.1_pt1 | contig 18368 bp, 25 predicted proteins | sample 1057331 | NCBI WGS metagenome assembly FPHH01 (sample SAMEA4473311, study PRJEB15554) | hydrothermal vent metagenome | biome: marine basaltic hydrothermal vent biome; feature: marine hydrothermal vent; material: water | place: Pacific Ocean | collected 2011-06-14/2011-07-23 | depth 1155 m
AAAAGAGTGCTTGAGTCTTTAAATGTAAAAAAAAATGCACAACTTATCGCCTATCTTTGTGTTGGTTATGTTGATAAGTTTTATGAAGAGAGTGAGCTGAAAATAGTTGGTTGGGAGAGGGAGAAAATTTTGGAGGAGTGTGTTATAATTCCTGACAAAATATAGAAGGTTTTGAAATATGGCAAAAGAACACTCATTTGATATAACAGCAAAAATAGATATGCAAAAGATGAAAAATGCAATAAACTTGGTAGAGAGAGAGGTTGCAAATCGTTATGATTTCAAGGGGACGACTTATGAAGTTAGTTTGAAAGAGAAAGAGAAACTTTTAGTGCTTGTTGCTTCAAGTGATAATAAACTTGATGCACTCAAAGATATAGTGATAGCAAAACTACTCAAACAAGGGCTCTCTTCTAAAGTGCTTGATGAACTGCGTGTTGAGGATGCAAGTGGCAATACACGAAAGGCTACTTTTAAAGTGGTGGATTATATCGAATCAAAAGAGGCAAAGAAGATTGTAGCAGATATTAAAAAGATGAAACTCAAAGTCCATGCACAGATAGAGGGGGATTCTATCCGTGTTAAAGGGGCAAAACTTGATGATTTGCAAAAAGTGATGAAGATGGTCAGAGAAGGGGATTGGGAAGCACCTCTTGTGTTTGATAATATGAGATAGTTAGTATGTTGTCTGTAAAAAATATGACAATTGCAGAGGCATCTGACTATTTTGGTATCTCAAAAGAGGCAATACATAATCGCATACGACGAGGCTCCTTGCAAAGTGTAGTCGAAAATGGTGTAAAGATGGTTGTTGTGGAGACTAAAGAGCCAAGCCAAAAAATAGCACCACAAAAAACTCCTCCCAAAAGCGAGAGATACTATAGGTATCTTGAGGAGCAAAACGCGAAATTAGAGTCGCGTATTGATACATTAGAAGAGGAGACGAGAAGACTTCGTGACCAAAAAGAGCGTATGCTTATAGAGGAGCGAGAGAAGATTGAGCGTATCTATAAGGAGAAAGATGAGCAGTTAAAGAATATTTTTACTACTATTGCATCGCAGTTTATGCTGAATACTCCAGAGGAGATAGTTGAGGTAGAAGCCCAACCTGCAATGATAGAAGAGAGCGAAGTTATCTCTCTCAAAAAATATCTAAAAAGGCAGAATTTTTCTCAAAAACAACGGGCTAAAATAATCAAAAGATTTGAAAAAAGAGCCAAAAAGAATGATGAAAGGATACTAATAATAGGTTCTAAATATTATTTAGATATACTCAAATATGATTATAGTGATTTGGTCAAATAGCGATGAATATTATTATAGCAGGAGCTGGTAAGGTTGGTTTTAATCTAGCAAAGAGGCTCTCTATAGGGCATAATGTTACTATTATAGATAAAAATGCTGAAGCACTTGATAGAATTCAAGAGAGTCTTGATATTATGGCTTTGCGTGGGAATGTAGAAGATTCTCGGACTTATGCAAGTGTGAGAGAGAAAGATATTGACCTCTTTATCGCTGTTACAAATATCGACAATGTTAATCTCCTCTCTGTTTTAATGGCAGAGGCTGTTTTAAATATCAAAAGAAAATTTGTCCGTTTGCAAAAAGAGTTTTTTCATGAAAATAATGTCAAAGAGAGACTCAATATAGATAGATTAATTTTTCCCATTGCACTGACCTCGCAAACAATCTCCTCATTGTTAGAGTATCCAAAAGCAAATAATATAAAATTTTTTAAATATACAGAGCATAAACTTATCTCTGTGATGGTTTCGAGCCATTTTGTGCCTCAAAGTTTCGCATCAGAAAATTTTATTATCGCAGGGATAGAGCGAAAAAAAGAGTTTTTTATTCCTCATAATGGAGATGTAGAGATTCTTCCAAATGACCTTGTCTATTTTTTTGGATTAGAGAAAGATATTCGTAAAATATGTCAAAAGATGGAGCTAGAGACACATAATGAAATCCAACGCTGTGTTGTCTTTGGAGGTGAAGCGTTAGGGGTTTCAATCTCAAAAGAACTTGTAAAAGTTGGACGCACTGTAAAACTGATAGAAGAGGATTTGGATTTATGTGAAAAGGCTGATGAAGCATTGGAGGGAAAAGTCGATATTATCAACTCAAAATATCGCTCTCATGATGTTTTTGAAGAGGAGGAGCTTGAGAGTGCAGATATTTTTATAGCAGCGACTAACAATGATGAGTTTAATATCATTAAATGTTTAGAGGCAAAAGAGAGTGGCATCAAAAAAGTTGTAGCTATAAATAATGAGATGGAGTATTATAATCTGATGCACTCTTTAGGGATTATTGTCGTTCGTGGTCCAAAAATCAGCGCATATAACACCATAATGGAAGAGGTAAGCTCTACAGGTGTTGTTATTCAAAAGAGTTACTGTGGAGCTAAGGCAATTATCTTTATGCGTAAAATCTTTCAAAGTTCAGGCTTGGTAGAGAAAAAGATTAAACCCTTATCTACTAAAAAATCGGCACTCTTTTATATTCGCCAAGAGATAATTTACCCCTTAACTGAAAAAATAGTTTTGCAAGAGAATGATTTGATTATTGCTTTTTCTCCTACAAAAGAGAGTGCAAAAGTGAAGCAGTGGATTTATGAACTTTAAAAATATACTCAAAATTTTATCACTTATTGGTATGACTGTTTCGGCAATTTTTTTGCTAGATATTTTGGTGGGTGTTATTTATAATGAGCGTTATAGCGAATTTTTGGAATACGATGCACTCTTTTTTGGTGTAAATCTTATTTTCTGGCTCTTTTTACGCAGACATGAACTTAATCTGAAAATAAAAGAGAGTATTGTAGTTGTTAATCTGCTTTGGCTCCTTTTGGGTGTTGCTGGTGCTATTCCTTTGGTTCTTTATACGCATGTATCTTTTGCATCTGGATTTTTTGAGGCTATTAGTGGTTTTACCACTACAGGAGCAACAGTCTATACAGATATAGAAGCTTTACCCCATATGATACTGTTTCATAGAAGTTTGATGCATTGGCTTGGGGGACTTGGGGTTATTGTTCTAGGAGTAGGATTGCTCTCTATGATAAATCCCACAGGAAGTCTTTCGCTTTTTAAGGCTGAATCAACAGGCGTTCAGCTTGAAAAATTGACACCAAAGATAAAAGATACTGCTCTTAGTCTTTGGCTTGTCTATCTTGTGCTTACCTTTTTTGATATTTTATTGTTGAAGTTTTTTGGAATGAATTGGTTTGATGCACTCAATCATGCATTTTCTACAGTCTCCACAGGAGGATTTTCTACAAAAAATAACTCAATGGGATACTTCGCCTCTCAAGATGGTATTATCTGGACAACAACCATATTTATGATGCTCTCTGGTATCAACTTCTTGGCACATCTTAAACTCTATCATAAAGATTTCTCAGGCTATAAAACAGAAGAGGTGCGTTGGTATTTGCTTATCTTTTTAGCACTTAGTTTAGCATTGACATTTGTGCATGTAGATACCACAGGCGACTCCTTTTATGAGGCACTCAAGCACTCCTCTTTTACTATTGCTTCTGTTATGACAACGACTGGATTTGCGACGATTGATTATGGCACTTGGTCGCATCTTGCTATTGCCATTATTTTTGTAGGGCTTTTAATGGGAGGCAATGCTGGTTCGACAGCAGGAGGTATAAAAATCATTCGCCATATAATTATTTTCAAAACTCTCTCTAGCGAACTCAAAAGAATTATTCATCCAAATACAATTATTTCCGTCTTTGTCGATGGAGCAAAACAAAAAGAGCGTATTCTCTCTTCTACTTTTGGCTTTTTTATCCTCTTTATGATAACAGTAGCAGTTGTTACTGTCTATATTTATGCAAGGGGATATGATGCTATGAGTGCCATCTCTGGAGCATTTGCACTTGTTGGAAATGTAGGCCCAGGCTTTTCGCTTGTAGGGCCTGCTGATAATTTTGGTTTTTTTAGTGATTTTGATAAATTGTTCTTCTCAATCGCTATGATTATAGGGAGGCTGGAGTGTTATACAGTCTTTGTATTACTGAGTAGTTCTTTTTGGAAAAAGTTTTAGTGCAGTCTCTAATTGGCTTTGTGCTTGGCTCTCTTTAACAGCAAAACGCAACCACTCATCACTCAGATAATCAAAACTCCCACATTTTCGCACGAGGATTTTATGGGCTAAAAGATGTTGAAAAAGTTGTGTTGCGTTTGGGGTATGCACAAGAATAAAGTTTGCATCACTCTCTACAATTTTTTCAAAAAGATTACTATTTTTTAAGATATTGTAAAGCTCCTCTTTTTGTCTTTTATGTATCTCTAGTGCTTTCTCTTTAAAGGCTCTATCACCTAATCTTTGTTCTAAAAAGAGCACATCAAGTGAAGAGATATTCCACAGTGGTGGGGTCAATTTTTTGATATTTTTTTTGTGGCTAAAGATAGCACCGATTCGCACTCCAGCAGATGCATAAAATTTTGAAAATGATTGGATAATATAGAGTTTTTTATACTTTTTTATCTCTTTTCTTAGTGATTTATGAGCTTCAAACTCAAGAAAACTCTCATCTAAAATAATAGTGCATTTTCTCTTTTTCCATTTTAAAAAGAGTCTCTCAAGCTCATAGTAACTCCCCTCTGGTGTAGCTGGATTGACAAAAACAACAATAGATTTTTTTGCAACCTTTGCATCTATATTTTCAATACGATTAATTTTATAAATATTTTTGCCACCCTCTATTGCTGCTTTTTGATACTCTCCATAAAGAGGTGCATAGAGATAGACATTTTTTGCTTTGAGTCTCTGCATAAGGGCATAGATAGCAGCCGTTGCACCATTATAAAGTGCTATCTCTTTTGTATCTATTTTATACTCTTTTGCAATGGTGTTTTTTAGTGAGGTGTAGTTGGTATCGGCATATTTTACTATTGTTGCATTTGGAATAGAAAAATTCTCTGTTGGCTGGTAGCAGTTGATATTTGAGGAGAAGTCGAGTATCTCATCTGGCTCACACCCAAGCTCTTTTGCATATTTATAGATATTTGCACCATGGAGCATCATTCCTCTATCTCCACATCATCCCAAAACTCATTAAAGTCAAGATTTGTCATTGCATTTTCATCTGCTAAATTTTTCTCAAGCAGTTTCTTTTGTTCATTGGCAAAATACTCCTCAAGTGCTTCATTTATAATCGTGCTAATGTCGGTTTTTTTCAGCTCACTAAAGGCTTCGAGATTTTGCATATTGTAGTCGTTAATTTTTATTTGCATTAATGTCTCACTTTTTTTCCAAAAATTAGCGTAGAGCCCCTAGATTTAACTACGAGGATATAAGCGTAAACTTCTAAAATTATAACATATTTTAAAGTTTGTGTTATTATAAAACTACTTCGATAGTCTAGCTTGATCTATGGGAAGTATGTCAAAATATGCTACAATTCTATATGCAAAGCAATTCAAAACAACTAGAACTTTTAGACAACACAAGCAAAACATTTGAAGAGGAATTTTTCAAATATGCCGAGCCTTTTGAGTATGCAAAAGGGGCTTCTCCCTTTTTTCCTGATGATTTTTTAAAATATTTTTATATAGTTGTAGAGGGAAGAATAAAAACATACCAAATAAATTTTCAAAATGCAAAAGAGCAGACTCTTTTTATCTACAAGCGTGGAGATATGTTTGATGTGCTTACACTTTTGGATAATCAAGCACATGAGGTGGCCTATGAAGTTCTTGAAAATGCAAAAGTGCTTCGTTTGCCCATTCAAAGAGTGCGTTATTGGCTTGAAAATGATACTACTTTTAATAAAAAGTTTTTTCCCTATCTTGCGGCACAAATGCGTCATACCGAAGAACTTGCATCTGATTTAGCCCTTTATGACACAAGAGAGAGACTTATTAATCTGCTTATTGATAATATGAATCCAAAAAAACACTTTAAATACAATATTTTACAAAATCTCTCTAACTCTGAAATAGCCAAGCTTCTAGGAACGGTTCGTCATGTTATAGAACGCACACTGAAAGAGTTGAAAGCTGATGAACTGATAGAGACAAGCAGAAGAAATATAAAAATTAAAAATTTTCAAAAACTTTTAGAACGCTCTAGCCACTATCTTTTGGAAAAATAATTTACTCTATATTTAACAAAGAGATATACAATTTTCTAAATATTTTAAAGGAGTCAATTATGAAAAAATATCTAAGTGCAATCGCATTTGCTTCACTTTTAACAACAGTAGTCAGTGCTGACATTACAGCAGTCCAAAGTCCTTATAGTGATGAATTTGCAAAGATGAATCAATACTTTAACACACTTATAAATGAGCATTTCACAAATGCAAAACTCCACAATTTTAACTATCCTAGAATGGATATCAAAGAGAGTCCAAAAGAGATTATTTTGAAATTTGATTTAGCAGGTATTCCAAAAGAGAACATCAAACTCAGCATAGATACAAATAATCTGCTTACTATCAAAGGAGAGACAAACAAAACAAAAGATGAAAAAGCAAACAATGTTGTAAAAAAAGAGATTTTTTATGGTAGCTTCGAGCGAGCTGTGCAACTTCCAGAAAATATAGAGCAAGATAAACTCACTACAAGTTATAAAAATGGTATTCTCACAGTTACTGTTCCAAGAAAAGAACACAAAAAACCAAAAGCAAAAGTTATTCCGATTCGATAACAATTTTTAACACTCACTTGAAGATAGCCAGTAAATTTCCGGTAGGTAATTTATTGGCTACTCTGTTTTGTTATCATTAAAGTTCGGTTTTTGATAAATATTTTCCTATCATATATACTGCATTACAAGTATTTCCTTGATTGCTATTTAAATTAAACTCATTATTTACATCATCAACATCAATAGTAAAAGTACCAATAATATCATAATTTTGTTTTAGTAATTCATTTTCAAAATTAGATAATTCTTGATTTTTATCAAGTTTTGAATCCCAATATGGTGTAATAAACACTAATCCTAAACCATTATTAATCTCATTGTTTAGCATTGAATTTTTACAATCGTTTATAGCTTGATTTAAATAATAATTTATATCTTTTTTAAAACTGTTGAAATTTTTACTTTTAGTGTTAAAATGTAACCATTGGTGTTTTGCTTCAATAATATATTCTATTTCATCTATAGAAAAATATAAATCTATTCTTCCATATTTTTTTTCTTCACCTTTTGTTGCAGTATATTCTTCTAACGCATAGCTAAACAACTAATATTTGCTCTTTCATTATACCAATAAAGACTATCTTGAAAATTACTATTTTCTAAATAATCTCTATTTATTTTTTGCCATTGTTTTATAATATGATTCCAAATTGAAATTTCTTTTATTGTATCATTTAATTTAATAAGTAATAAAGTAAAATAGATTTCATAATTGGAACAAAAATTGCTTGAGTTTAAATATGAAGATAGAAAATGATGAATTATTGAAGAAACTAAGATATTTGAGTAAACATGGAAAGAGTCTACAAGAGAGGCGACGATCTCAAGCCTTAGTATTATCGTATGAAGGATATACAAAGAGAGAGATAGCTTCAATATTACAAGTAACACAACGTTCAGTATTTTTATGGTTAAGTGAATTTAAACAAAGAGGAATAGAGTCTTTAAAAGCAAAAAGTGGTAGAGGTAGAAAAACAAAACTGAATAGCGAAAGAGACAAGGAAATTGTGAAAAAATATATAGAGGCGTATCCAAATCAACCTAAAAAAGCGTATGTTCTCACTCTTGAAGAGATAAATATCGATATAAGCTATGATACCTTCAAAAGGTTTTTAAAAAAACATTACACTTAAGCTATAAACGAGTCCGAAGAGATCCCGCTAAGAAGCCTGATGAAGAATTTTATAACTCTAAGAAAAAAGATTTAAAGACATTAGAAATGTTTGCAAAGAAAGGAAATTTAGACCTTTATTATTTTGATGAAAGTGGATTCAATCTTACTCCAAATTTACCATATGCTTGGTCAACAGTAGGCAAAACTATAAGTATTCCGGCAAAAATGTCCAAAAATCTTAATGTGCTTGGTTTTTTGAATATCAATAAATCAAAACTTTTTGCTTCAACCACTTATGACAAAGTTGATAGTGATGTTGTGATTGAAGTTTTTAATCTGTTTGCCGATACAATCACAAAGAAGACAGTTGTTGTAGTTGACAATGCTGCTATACATACGAGTAAAAAATTTAAAAATCAAATCAAGAAATGGGAAGCAAAAGGCTTATTGCTTTTTTATCTTCCACCATACTCCCCACAGCTCAATCCTATTGAACAGCTTTGGAAATTTATGAAATATTATTGGATTGAACTTGATGCCTATAAATCAGTTAAAAACATGAAAGAGTATGTTGAAAAAGTTATTGTTGGTTATGGAAGTAACTATGAAGTTAATTTTTGTTGACTACTTAACTCCACTATGGTGTAGTCGGTAACTAACACATGGTCGGGTTCATCTTTTTTGCTTGTAACAATGATGTCATTGACATAATAGCCGACACTTACATCTGTAAGTATTCTGTCCTGGTACTTTTGAAAAACACGCGATGCATCATCATCATTTCCAAAAACAACATCTGCAACGATTCTTTTTCCATCTACTCTTGAATTTTCTATACGCCCTATGGCGGTATCGACTGCTTGGTTGTGGTCTTTAAAAAAAGTTCTAAGCTCATCAAGACGAGCACCATTCGGGTCAAGTTCTTCAATATATACTTCGTCATTCCACCAGTCATATCGCTCTCCTGCATTTTCTTCGCTTACAAGTACAAATGGAATAGTTCTGTTTTCTACATCTATAACAGCAGTATCGCCGACTGATGTTCCACTGCGTGAGCAAAGACCTCGACCACAAAAGCGGTTCATCTTGCCAACTTCATTCATACGGGCAATAATCTCTGCTTTGCTTCTAGTTTTTTTCGCCATTAGCGTCACCTTCCTTTCCAAAATTTAGAGGTACTATCATTTCATCAAGTCCATCTATCGGGTTTAAATCTTCAAGTTCACACGCTTCATTGCGTGTCATCCAGCACCCTTTTGTAATGGCACTTTCATACGCTGCATATCTACTGCCAACATCGCCACGCAAGAGTGCAGCGATGGAGAATTTCATATAGTGATTTTTCTTCTCAGTTGGCGTGAGCAGCTTTTTCTTAAGCTCTTTTTCGATGCGAACCGACCAAGGACGAATAGCATCTGTTACGAACTGAATACTTTGATGCTCTATGTTTGAAAAAGTAGCTTTATCAAGCTCATTTATCATATGAAGTGGCACACGAAAGATGGAAGCTATCTCTGCTTTTGTAAATTTTCGACTCTCTATGTACTGACCATCTTTGTTTGAGATAGTTACCGGTTTAAACTCAAAACCATCTTCTAAGATAAGTGGACGACCGGCATTCATGACACCTGTGTATGCCTCTTTAAAACTCTCTTTAAATCTTTTAAACGCAGTGTCACTCATAGAAGTAACACCCTTACCACTTACTACACCGCTAGGCGTTGCACCATTTTTAAAAAGTGTGCTGCCAAACTCTTCCATAGCAATAGATGCACCGATAGTGTGTCGATTGTAGGCTATAGGAGAGAGTCCGACGATGCCATCAAGTGTCGTCCCTTTAAAGTGGAGTACTTCGTTTGCTTCGAGTGGAACTTGGCCAAGTTTTGCAGATGTGTAGACGTATGCAAGCTTCCCGCTATCAAGTCTCACTATCTGAATTTTTTCACTTTCAAGCGGATAGATGCAGAGAACTTTCCCCCCATTGTTGCGAACTATCTGTGAGTAGTGATTCCCACGCAAAGTAAGTTCAAGCATAACGAGCTGCCAATAGACAAACGATGTCATATCTTCGTTCGGTTCATCGAGCAACAAACTGTAAAGTGAGTGTGAGAGTGCTTTTTGTTTGTTTTTTTTGCCGTTTTTTGTCTCTGATTTATACAAAAAGAGTGGTAAAGAAGCGATAGATTCGCTTAAAATGTTCACACAGTCATAGACAGCGGTGTGTTCAAGTGCTCTTTTTGGCGTAACATTGACACCGGAAACAGAAGTTTGTGAAAACATAGTGCTAAACCACTCAGCAGGAGCGGATAATGTAGAGCTGTCACGCGCCATCATACGAGAAACAAGGCTCATTTCTCACTCCTTTTATGCGTTTTGTCACGCAAAGCATCGAGAAAAAGCCCAAACATTACGAAACTATGCACTAAAAGTGCGATAGAGTAGGCATAATGTGCCAAATGTGGAAATGAGAGTGCAACACTAAAGCTAACTGCGCCAAAGAGTGCTGCAAAGAAAAGGTAAAGTGTTATGATGTATTTAAAAATTTCCATAAGAGAAATCTACATCAAAAAAAGAAAAATATTGAAAAAGCTTGCGAATATGCAAGCTTGTTGTGAATTTTAAGAGGTAAAAGAGGTTTTTAAAGCGTTATGTTGTGGTTTTGAAGGTCTTTTGCTACCAAGTTTTGCAAATATGCACTGCGATTGCCGTTAAAATATTCTTGTGCTGCTTTATCTGCTTCTTTGAGTAGAGTTGCACTAAACATAATGTTAATACGCACATTCTTATCTTGTTTAACATCGACGATGTAAGTGAGTGCATCAATAGGGATCTCTAACTCTTTTCGTTTCTCTTTTGTAAAGTACGCAAATTCATGAGACACAGGAAACCTCTCCCCCTCAAGCCAAAGTTCAGCAGCTTCTTGGATCATACTGCACACCTCTTCAAAAGTATCGCCATAAGAGACACACCCAGGAAGGTCTGGAACAACAGCAGTAAAACCCACATCATCTTTATCTTGATATATAAAAGCTATATATTTCATATTTTCTCCTTGTTTTAACGAAGTATTAGCGGAGTTTAACCCCGCTTTGTTTCTCTATGGCTTTAACCAAGCCTATGCCGACATCTTTGCTGCCATGTACTGGGACAGTCAAAATCTTCTCACCGTTTGTTAGTTTCAAATGTGAACCATTCTGAGACTTTTCATAAAAACCATTTTGCTTTAAAATTTTGATGATCTCTTTTGAATTCATCCTTTTAGCTCCTTTTATATACACATTATACACACTATTTGCTTAATATTTCTTTATTTTTTGTGTATAGTGTGTAATACTATCTATTTTTATTTATCTCCTCATAAAGTTTGTCCATATTTTGAACAACATCAAAAACGATCCTCCCCAAAAGATGAAAACGCAGATGTGAGTAGGTATGTACACCATCACCGTCTGCTGATTGCATATCATCCAAAAGAGCAGTAATACCTTTGAGTGTGCGTGAGTAGTCGTCTAATTTGTCAAGTATATTTATAGTATCCATCTCTCACCTCCTACACTACGACTACATTTTCAGGAAGTTCTTTTTTGAACTGCTCTTTGCGTGGTTCCCAAAACATCACAAAGTGCATCACATCTTTCATCTGGCTTTTATGAATGTCTTGATAATCATCTACATCAAAGAAGTGTTTGAGCTCTATCCAGATAGATGGGCTGATAGTTGAGACTGAAACGCCCAGGTCTCTTGCCACCTCTTTTGCCTTTGTCTGAATAGCATCACGCAGTTTTTTTCTATCACGGCTATCAAGATACTGCACATGTGGTTTCACCTCAATTTTTGGTGTCTGTTTCATACTCTTTACAAGCTCTATCACTGCTTCAGTCTGTTTTTGAGAGTTCTCAATCATTTGTTCTTGCATTTTTAACATCTCTAGCATTACTGCGTTTGTATCATTACCAACGATACCTTGCTTTGCCTCTTTTTCAACTTTTATAAAATAGCTACGAACCTCTTTTCCTTTTGGAGTGCGTGAAGCCATTGAAATATGTTTGGCAGTATCTGTTGTTATGATGTAGTCGGTTCCACCGAACTTTCCACCGTTCCCTTTTAGGGGAACGGTAATAAAATCAACATTTTCTTCAAGTCCTAAAGTATTAATTTGATTTTTTATCCAATCAGCAAATTTCTTTTTAATCTCAAGTGTTGCATGTAAATCTCTTGCATTAACTGAATTTACCTCTTCAGCACCTATTACTTCTAACTCTATTTTAATTAACTCTGACATGAGTTCTCCTTTTAAAAAGTCATCTTTGAATGACTTGATATGATGAAAGTATAAAATAGATGACCTTAAATACATATTAAATAGTAATTTATTAATGACTTTTAAAATATATTAAGCATTTATTAATGACTTTAAATATAATATTGTATTTATGAAAAATATAACATATAAAGAAATTGGCGAAGACTTAGGAAAGACAGAGGGAACTATTAAGAACTGGAAGAAAAACCACCCAGTTCTCTTAGATTATGTAAAAACAGGTGCATTCTGCAAAAAAAACAACATCACCATAGAGATGATAAAAAACTGCATCAAGTTGCAGGAGTTGGTAACTAAACAAGAGGAGGAAGAATAATGGAAGTATTAGCAGTCGTTTTATTGTTTTTTACTTTGGTAGCAGTAATATTGTTAAAAATCAAAGACTATTTGTTCAAAAAGAAAGATAATTACAATTTGAAGTTTGAATTAGTAGATGTAGATGAAGATGAGCCAAAAAGAGCCCCAGTAACAACACAAGTAAGTGCAAAGCTATCTCCAGAACTATATAAAAAGCTGTTGTGCAGTGGGAGGGTGCACGAACACCCATCCGAACCACAAAACCAAACTTCGGAGGTATAGCGATGAAGACCAATTTCATCCAGCTTCTTGGGGTAATTGTAGCAGTTATTAATTTAATTGTCAATATCCTAAGTTAGTTTGCATTTTCCCATTTTTAGGGGATAAAGCACATTAAAAATGTAACAGTATACTGATATTTTTTTATTTGTGGTATAATAATTTTATACAAGGAAGAGGAGAGAAGTATGAAAATAAAAGATATTAAAATGGATGAAATCGACGATTAATGGAGTTCGCAGATTTTTTTATAAATGTTGTTAGTGGAGGTGTTGTAGGAGGTTTAGCTAGTTTTATAGCTTCAAAATATTTTCTCGAACATAACAACAAAGTACATAGACCAAATATAGCTATGTCTGACAAAGTTATAAAAACAAATAGAGAAGATGGAACTCCTGCACTTCTCTTAAAAGTCATCAACCGCACAGATAAAGATATATCAAAGATTGTATTTGATGTTGAAGGCATCAAAAATTTATCACCATCTGGAAGCATTCCGCTCTATCAACTCACTCACATAGCAAGAAGAGAGATACTCTATATAAAAGAGTACAACAAAAACGATTCAAACGCCCATTATGCTCATAGAACACGGCTATTTATAACAGATGGAGATATTTTAGAAAAATGTAAAACATTTGAAATTATAAGAATATCGGTATATGCTGAGTGCCCATACTATGGAACTTCTACAGTTTTATCAAAAGATTATAATGTAAAAGAAGATATTTTAAGTGAACAATATCATTTCAATACAGGTGATTCACTTTCGTGTTCTCAAACTTGAGCAACATCACAATAGAGATGATAAAAAACTGCGTCAAGTTGCAGGAGTTGGCTAAGGGTGGAGAGAGTGATTAAAAATGTAACAGTATACTGATATTTTTTTATTTGTGGTATAATTCTTTTAGCAAAGTGTGGTGCTTTGTGTATGGATTGAAATGTTGGGCATTAAATCCAAAGCAATTAAGCTCTGTGTCTCTTTTAAAGAGATGCAGGGCTTTTTTTTTGGTCTATTTTTAGATGGTTTGGCTATGGGGTTAGATTGCTTTGGAGAAAAATATGCCCAACATATTTGATGCCCATACAATAGGATACTTAATAATAGCAACAGTCTATATTGTCTTAGCTTTTAAGTAATCCTAGGTGCGAGGGACTAACCACCCCTTGTGCTTTTATAATTTTACCGTATGATAACACTATGAAAAAAGTGTAAAACTTGTAAAATTAAAGATACATATTAAAAAAAGGTTGGAGTTAAAAACGATATTTGTTGAAGAACAGTAGACCAAAAACTACTGCATTTTACGGGTGTTAGCTAATGCCTTGCCTAAGCAATCCCTAGCGTGACGTCCGAAACGAACTCCGATGGTTTTATACCAGAAGACCTACTTCTTGTTGTAATTGTACAACTATTTTAAATAAAAGTCAAAATTCTAAACAGTTCTAACACCCCTGCTCTCATAAACACTTTCAGGTTCAGGCTCATAGGCTATGGTTCTTGCAAGTGTATTTATAATCGCAGCCACACCATCAATTTTTCTGTTTTGATTTGTTTTGTCCGGCTTGATATTACCGGATGCATCTGTGAGTATGCTCAAGTTTGATACCATCCATTTGGTAACAGGATTTTTGTCATGCAGAAGTTTTTTTGTGCGCACCATGTCTCGGAAGTTAAATGTCGGCTCACTGATAGTCAAGTACCCTTGCCGAATTTGCACACAGCTATCAAAGCCGCTCTCACTCTCTATTTTTGAAACAAGTGTTGCAGCACGATATGGGTCATAGCATATTTCATCAACTCCATTATCTATCTTCATAATTAAATCACGCGCAATATAATCAAGATCTATTGTTGCACCAGGTGTCGCCGTAATGTAGCCTTTGAGTACCCAATTTTCTAAAGGAGCACGAAGCTCACGAGCGCGCGCTGAAACATTATCTTTTGGAATATAGTAATGTTGTGTCGTGTAAAAAGTACCATCAGGCATCATGTATGTCGTAGCAACAGCCGTAAAATCATCACTGCGTGAGAGGTCAACACCTGCAAAGACAGCTTTTGCATCAGAAGTATCAAATGAGTCAACACCACACACCTCCCATTCGCTGAACTGCACAAATGTTTCGGAGGCATTTACCCATCTATTTAGGTCTTTTACGAGGAAGTTATTGAGCGTTTCACTTCGCTCTTTTGCTTGTTTTGCTTGTTTGCGCATGTAATCATAGCTTTTTGATACACCGAGGTTTGGATTTGCTTTGTACCACACGCGCTCATCGAACGGATCGTCTTCTTTGTCGAGCTGGCACACAAAAGCAAAATAACTGTCATCTTCAATCGCGCCATCAAGTACCTTAGTAGCATATTCGTATTCTTGATATCCAACTGATGCCGTATCAAACCCTGCAGTAGTAATATACAACATCATAGGCTGTACTCTTGCGCCTTGCGACGACTCTACAACTTCTATCATCCCACGGTCAGGGTGTGCATGTATCTCATCGCCTATGGCAAATCCTATGTTGAGCCCATCCTCCGTTTTTGAATCACGACCAAGGGGCTTAATAGTTGTATCTGTAGGATTTACAATAAGTGTCGAGTACGCTTCAGTGCATTTTTTTGACAACTCTTTATTTGAGTCTATCATTTTTTTACATCCTTTCCATACAATCTTTGCCTGATCCTTTTTTGTAGCAAAAGAGACTATCTGATTTCCTTTCTCAATAGTCAAAATAGATTCTGCTATACCTATTGCAGATGCAAGCAAACTTTTTCCGCTCTTACGAGTAATAAAATAAAATGAAGTGTTAAATCTTCGTACCCACTGCACTTTTCCATTTTTTAACAACGGATTACCATCTTTATCAAGCCTTTTTTTCTGCCATCCGAAGTTAATCACTATCGCTTTTTTTTGCCACGACTCAAGGATTATACGCTCACCTGCTTTTTCTCCCTCAAAATGTTTTAGCTTCTCTATTATGACAACATAAGCAATGCCAAGCTTTTTATTAAAACGAATATCAGAACGCTTACCAGATGCAACATCATCCAAATCTCTTTGATGCCGTTGCCAAGTCTTTTCAAAGTATGGTATACGGTTTGTTTCGTTTTTCTCAGACATCTACATCACATTCAAGTAAATCTTGAGCAATATCAAATAATGAAGCCTCTTCCGTGTCGGACTTTGTCGAAAGGCTCAATCGCTTACGAGAGGCGATACTTAAGCCAAGTTGGCTTGCAATCTTCATAAAAGTATTTTCATACATTTTTGCTAAGTTCTCATAAGGAGAGATATACACGCTTCCTTTTGCAGACACGACAGTAGATCCTTCATCTTGAATGATTTTTTGCGCTGTAATCCACTTCTCATAATTCAATGCAAATGCAGCGACTAATGGTTCATCAAGTGGTGTATAGTTACTGCCGAGTATCTCTTTAACCTCTTCAATCTTGCGAATTGCAACCTTGCCGAGTATTCCTTTTTTACCAACAAGAGCTTTGTCGGTAATGACTGCATCAACATCTATCCTGGACCAATTCTCTTTTTTTGCCCTGCGCTGAATTGCACCATGTGTTACATCATTCCTGCGAGCAATTTCACGCACCGGCAAATCTGTACTCTCATACTCTTCACGAATATTTTCCCAATCAATTCCCTTAGCCATGTGAATAACTCCTTATTGCTTAAGGTTCAAGTGAACCATCACGAAACTTAAAAAAATAGGTATATTTACCAAAAAATAGCCACCCCCACAAAAACAGAGTTTGTAAAAAGAGGGTAGGGGTGTCGATGTACACACCAGTAGTCTGTAGGTATTTCATTCCCCCTCCCCATATAACTCTTTATCCTGAGCTGTTTTTCTGTTATGACATGAGTGACACAGTGGTTGAAGATTGGAACGATCAAGACGTTTTGAGTACTCTTTTGTCAGAGGAATTATGTGGTCAACAACATCAGCATTGACAACCAAGTCTAGCTTCATACACTCAACACAAAGTCCGCCGTGCTCTTGCATTACAAGCTCTCGTATTTGTTTCCACTCTCGTGATGAGTAAAACTTTTGATGAAATTTGTTACGCTTGCGCTCGTTGTATTGTTTGCCGCTAAATCGTTTCACTTCTCGTTTATGTGCATGGCAATATCTTTCACTCATAGGTATGAGAGTGTTACATCCAAGCTGATTACATATCTTCTTTGGCATAGTTCATCTCCTTACTTCCAATTCCAAAAAATAGCCAATCAGTACTTATTTTATAACGAACACAAAATGATGTGAGGTTATCATACGGTACTAAGTTGCGTGACTTTTTAGTTGCTAGGTTGTCTGGAGCATAACCAAGCTCATATGCTATGTTCTTATCAAGAACTTTATCTTCATACTTCTCACTAAGAATATCTTTCATTCTCTCAATTATATCAATCATGTTTGCCATTGCTACACCTTTGTATTAAATTTTTAGGAATTCTATGTTGTTGGTTTCAAACAGTTCAACTAGCCTGCTTGAGCTAAGTTGCCCCACAAAAGAGTCTGTCTCAGATTTGAATATCAATGTGTTTGCATCATAAATACCTATGCGTTCTACACCATCCAATGTCAAGCGTATTCTTTTTGGTAGGTAAGAGAGATATATCTCATTCTTTAAAAAGTTTGTTAAGTTATATCTTCTATCTGCAGTTAATGGGTCATGTAAATATCTCATAGATGCAAGCTTTAAAAGATTCACATCTACTGAAACATTTTTAAAGGCTTCAAAAGCTTCTTCTTTCTTACCTTTAAATTTAGTATTTGCACCATACACAAAATACAAATCATTAAAATCTTTATCAAAAGCCCAATGCCCTTTATTATTGTTATTATATATATTAAGAGCTTCGTTCACTTCGTGTTCATTTACTTTTCCATTAACCCCTATTTCTTGGGGTGTATTGGTGTTCAAAGTGTTCACTTTTTGTTCACTCTGATTTTTTGCATAGTTATAGTGTTGCTTATTTCTAATGTCCCAATGAGCTAGAAAAAGGTCTATCTCATTATTAAATTCTTTTATCCAATTTGATGTGCAGCCAACACTGACATCCCAACTCTTAGCATAGAAGCGTATAGCATTGTGGTCCCCATGTTCCATATCGTCCCAATACTCCATAAACGCACGAGCTTTCTTTCTGTTGGCATTTTGCTTGAGCTGTTGCACATAGTCTGTAGGATAGGTTTTATAGTTCATTCTCATATCACTACAACCTCTACTTTGTCTGTTGTTTGTCTCTGCTGCGTTTGATACGGATTAGCATTCCCTGTAGGCATAGTCGTATAAACCGTCTCTACCATACGCGTATCAACAAAACGCAACTCATCTGTATTGAGCCAGAGTTTTATAGGCTCGTGATTTACTTCTTGCCTGTTCTTGCTCACTTTAAGCTCTACTGCATTGTCATTATCTTTTGAGTGATACATCATCAGCTGCATATCTGCTTCATAATCACTAAGCCCAGAGCCATACGAACTCATAGAGCCATTTTGTATATCGCTCTTACTAAGTTGCACAATCATCAGCAAGACAATGCCTGTCTCTTGCACTGCTGCGTTTAGTATTGCATCTATATCGCCTTTTTTGTCGCTATCATTTGAGCCTTTAAAAGTTTTGTGAGTAAGTTTCATCTTAGAGTCAATGAGCACAAAGCGTATATTATTTTT
>FPHH01000170.1_pt1 | contig 16776 bp, 8 predicted proteins | sample 1057331 | NCBI WGS metagenome assembly FPHH01 (sample SAMEA4473311, study PRJEB15554) | hydrothermal vent metagenome | biome: marine basaltic hydrothermal vent biome; feature: marine hydrothermal vent; material: water | place: Pacific Ocean | collected 2011-06-14/2011-07-23 | depth 1155 m
GCTGAGCAAACTGAATTTAATGTTGTTTTAACTGACGCTGGTGCGAAAAAAATTGGTGTTATTAAAGCTGTTCGTGCACTTACTGGTCTTGGACTTAAAGAGGCGAAAGAGGCATGTGAATCACTTCCATCTACAATCAAAGAGGGTGTAGATAAAGAGACTGCTGAAGAAGCAAAAGCTGCTTTAGAAGAAGCTGGTGCTGTTGTAGAAGTTAAATAAGAACTCTTTACGACTTTATCATAGGAAAATTTATTTTCCTATGACTACTTCAAATTGGGCGCTTTAGCGAAGAGATTTACTCTTTTGGCTAAAGTGCCCTTATGTCGTTTATAAGCACTATAAAAAATCTCTTGATACTCAAGAGTAATCAATCTATCTAGAGACGTCTAGATACGATCTGCTAAATACTCAAGTTTAGCCTTAATTAACAACTTATCGAGGTAGCCTATGTTAAACACTTTATATTCCGGAAACCGTCTTCGTGTAGACTTCTCTAAAACTCCTCAAGAAATTGAAGTACCAAATTTACTCCAACTCCAACAAAATTCTTATAATACATTTTTGATGTTAGATGCAAAAGATAGAAGTGCTAGTGGTATTGAAAAGGTTTTTCAATCAGCATTTCCTATTCATGATGTGCAAAATAGACTTACTATTGAATATATTGGAAGTGAAGTAATAAATCCTAAATACACTGTGCGTGAATGTATGGAGAGAGGGCTTACTTATGCAGTAAGCCTTAGAATGAAGACTCGTCTTGTTTTATGGGATAGAGATGAAAATACAAAAGAGAAATTAGGTGTAAAAGATATTAAAGAACAGAGTATATTTGTTCGTGATATTCCACTTATGACAGAGAGAACTTCTTTTATTATTAATGGTGTTGAAAGAGTTGTTGTAAACCAGTTACATCGTTCTCCTGGTGTAATCTTTAAAGAAGAAGAATCAACTACTGCTGGAAATAAACTTATTTATACGGGTCAAATTATTCCAGACCGTGGTTCATGGTTATATTTTGAATATGATCCTAAAGATATTCTTTATATGAGAATTAATAAACGCCGTAAAGTGCCTGTTACTATAATGTTTCGTGCATTGGGTTACTCTAAGCAAGATATTTTAAAACTTTTTTACCCTATTCAAACAATTAAGATTGGTGATAATCAGTTTGTTATGGATTTTAATCCAAAAGATTATAACGCGCGTTTAGCGTATGATTTAGTTGATTTGGATGGAAAAGTTCTTGTAAGTGCAGGAAAAAGACTTTCAAGCAAAAAAGCTCAGAAACTTATTGATGATGGTGTCAAAGAGGTGCAATATCCTTTGGATATTCTTCTTGAGAGATATTTGGCAGAACCTATTATTGACCCTTTAACAGGGGAAGTGCTATTTGATACAATGACTCATATCGATGAGACAAAACTGAAAAAAATGGCAGAAATGGGCATTAGCGAATTTAAAATTGCTAATGATTTGGCAGATGGTGTAGATAGTTCTGTGATTAATGCCTTTAATGCAGATGCTGATTCTCTTAAACTTTTAAAGCAAACTGAAGAGATCGAAGATGAAAACGATTTGGCAGCAATTCGTATCTATAAAGTAATGCGTCCTGGTGAGCCTGTAACAAAAGAGGCAGCAAAACTTTTTGTAAATCAACTCTTCTTTGATCCTGAGAGATATGACTTGACACAAGTTGGTCGTATGAAAATGAATCATAAACTTGGAATGAATATTCCTGAATATATTACTGTTTTAACACATGAAGATATTATTGAATCTGTCAAATATGTTATTAAAGTGAAAAATGGGTTAGGGCATTTAGATGATAGAGATCACTTAGGAAATAGAAGAATCCGTGCTATTGGTGAGCTTTTAGGAAATGAGTTACATAATGGTCTTGTGAAAATGCAAAAGGCTATTCGTGATAAGCTCTCATCTTTAAGTGGACCTATGAATGAGTTGATGCCTCATGATTTGATTAATTCTAAAATGATTACAAGCACAATTATGGAATTTTTCTCAGGTGGACAACTTTCACAATTTATGGATCAAACAAATCCACTTTCAGAAATCACTCATAAACGCCGTCTCTCAGCACTAGGTGAAGGGGGACTTGTAAAAGAGCGTGCCGGATTTGAAGTGCGTGATGTTCATCCTACTCACTATGGTCGTATCTGTCCAGTTGAGACTCCAGAGGGTCAAAATATTGGTCTTATCAATACCCTTGCTATGTATTCAAAAGTAAATGAACATGGTTTTATTGAGGCACCTTATAAGGTGATGAAAGATGGAAAGGTAACCCATGAGGTAGTCTATCTTACTGCGACACAAGAAGAGGGCAAAATGATTGCAGCTGCTTCAAATAAACTTGATGAAAATGGACAGTTTGTTGAAGATTTGATTGCTGTAAGACAAGATGGTGAGATTTTACTTCGTAGCCCAAAAGATTGTGAATATGCTGATTTATCTTCTCAAATGGTAATTGGTGTTGCCGCATCACTTATTCCATTCCTTGAACATGATGATGCGAACCGTGCACTTATGGGATCAAATATGCAGCGTCAAGCTGTGCCACTCTTGCGTGTGAAAGCACCAATGGTAGGAACAGGTGTTGAAAAACTTGTTGCTCGTGATGCTTGGGAGTGTGTAAAAGCGAAGAGAGCAGGAAAAATTGAAAAAGTAGATGCAAAACATATCTATGTAATGGGTGAAGAAGATGGTGAGATATTTATAGATTACTATCCTTTACAAAAAAATCTACGAACCAATCAAAATACATCATTTACACAAAAACCTATTGTTCAAGTTGGGCAACAAGTCGCAAAAGGGCAGATTATTGCAGATGGTCCAAATATGGATCAAGGTGAGTTGGCTCTTGGGGTGAATGCAATGGTTGCGTTTATGCCATGGAATGGATATAACTTTGAGGATGCAATTGTTATCTCTGAGCGTCTTATCCGTCAAGATGCATTTACTTCGGTTCATATTTATGAAAAAGAGGTAGAAGCGCGTGAGCTTAAACATGGTGTAGAGGAGATTACTCGAGATATTCCAAATGTTCGTGATGAAGAGTTAGCACATCTTGATGAGTCTGGGATTGTTAAAATCGGAACACATGTAAAAGGTGGTATGATTTTAGTTGGTAAAGTCTCTCCTAAAGGTGAAGTAAAACCTACTCCAGAGGAGCGTCTTTTACGTGCAATCTTTGGAGAAAAAGCTGGTCATGTTATCAATAAATCACTCTACTGTGCGCCATCTATGGAAGGTGTTGTAGTTGATATTAAAGTCTTTACAAAAAAAGGATATGACAAAGACCCTCGCACACTTGAGATAGAAAAACAAGAACGCGATTATTTAGAACGCGAACACTATGACAGACTTATTATGATTGATAAAGAGGAGATGTTGCGTGTAACAAAACTTCTTACTCGTGAGCCTTTAAAAAGTGATATTACCATTGCTGGAAATGAGTATAAAGCTGGCGATATTATTAATGGTGATGATTTAGCAGAGGTAAACCGTTTTGCTATGAATGCTATTGTAAAATCATTCTCTCAAGAGATTCAAGATGAATACAATAAAACAAAAAATCATTTTCAAAAACAAAAAAGAGTCTTTAGAGATGAGCATGAAGAGAAGTTAAATATTCTTGAAAAAGATGATGTACTTCCAAATGGTGTTGTGAAATATGTAAAAATCTATATTGCCACAAAACGTCAACTCAAAGTTGGTGATAAAATGGCAGGGCGTCATGGAAATAAAGGTATTGTCTCTATTATTGTTCCTGAAGTTGATATGCCATATATGGAAGATGGTCGTTCGGTAGATGTATGTCTGAATCCACTTGGGGTTCCTTCTCGTATGAATATTGGGCAAATTTTAGAGATGCATCTTGGTATGGTAGGTCGTGAACTTGGAAATCAAATTCAAGAGGAGTTTGATAAAAAACAGGCAGATTTTATAGAAAAACTGCGTGAAAAAATGATTACAATTGCTGATGTTGCAGGACTTATGCATGCAAGTGAAACATTGGGTGCTATGAGTGATGATGAGTTCTTAAAATATGCAAGAGACTGGGCAAAAGGAGGGGTGCGTTTTGCGACTCCAATTTTTGAAGGTGTAAATGCTGCTGAATTTGAAAAATTATATGAACTTGCTAAGATGGATGCTGATGGTAAAGTTGTGCTTTACGATGGTAAAACTGGTGAGAAGATGAAAGAGCGTGTTAATGTTGGATATATGTATGTATTAAAACTCCATCACCTTGTTGATGAGAAAATTCATGCTCGTTCAACTGGACCATACTCTTTAGTAACACAGCAACCAGTTGGAGGGAAAGCTCTCTTTGGTGGTCAAAGATTTGGAGAGATGGAAGTCTGGGCACTTGAGGCATATGGTGCTTCTGCAGTTCTTAAAGAGATGCTGACAATTAAATCTGATGATGTTGATGGTCGTGTGCGTGCATATAAAGCACTTACAAAAGGGGAGTTAGTCCCAGCTTCAGGTATCCCTGAAACACTATTTGTATTAACAAAAGAGCTACAATCACTTGCTCTTGATGTAGAGATTATGGACGAGGTGGAAGACGATGAGTAAATTAGTACCAGTAGAAGTAACAGAAGAGAGTAGACCAACAGATATTAAAGAGTTGCAATTTCGCCTTGCATCTCCAGAAAAGGTGCTATCATGGTCTCATGGAGAAGTAAAAAAACCTGAAACAATTAACTATCGCACATTGAAACCTGAGCGTGATGGGCTCTTTTGTGCGAAAATTTTTGGACCTGTAAGAGATTATGAGTGTCTTTGTGGCAAATATAAAAAGATGCGTTATAAGGGTGTTGTTTGTGAAAAATGTGGTGTTGAAGTAACATCTACAAAAGTCCGTAGAACACGAATGGGACATATAGAACTTGTTACTCCTGTAGCACATATTTGGTATGTCAATTCACTGCCATCTCGTATTGGAACACTACTTGGTATTAAGATGAAAGATCTTGAACGCGTGCTCTATTATGAGGCTTATATTGTTGAAAATGGTGGGGAGGCATATTATGATGCTGAAGCAAAAACACCGGTTTTAAAATATGATGTTTTAAATGAGGAGCAATATCGCACACTTGTGCAAAGATTTGGTGAGCTTGGTTTTCAAGCGCGTATGGGTGGAGAGGTAATTCGTGATCTCTTAGACTCTATTGACCTTGTTGATCTTTTTACAAGCTTAAAAGAACAGATTGGTGAGACAAAATCTGAAGCAAAGAAAAAAACAATTAATAAGCGTTTAAAAGTGATTGAATCATTTTTAAATAGTGGTAACAATCCCGCATGGATGATGCTTACTGTGTTGCCAGTGCTTCCACCAGATTTACGCCCACTTGTCTCTCTTGATGGTGGTAAGTTTGCTGTTTCGGATGTGAATGATTTGTATCGTCGTGTTATTAATCGTAATCAGCGTTTGAAGCGTCTTGTGGAGCTTGAAGCACCAGAGATTATTGTGCGTAATGAGAAGCGTATGCTTCAAGAATCTGTTGATGCTCTTTTTGATAATGGTCGTCGTGCAAATGCAGTCAAAGGGGCAAATAAACGCCCTCTCAAATCTTTGAGTGAAGTGATTAAGGGGAAACAGGGGCGTTTCCGTCAAAACCTCCTTGGAAAGCGTGTTGATTTCTCTGGCCGTTCTGTCATTGTTGTTGGACCATCTCTCAAAATGGATGAGTGTGGGCTTCCTAAAAAAATGGCTCTTGAACTTTTTAAACCACATTTGATTGCAAAATTGGAAAATAAAGGGTATGCAACAACAGTAAAAACTGCTAAAAAGATGATAGAAGCACAAACAAATGAGGTATGGGAGTGTCTTGATGAGATTGTTGATGGCTATCCTATTATGCTAAACCGTGCACCAACACTGCATAAACTTTCCATTCAGGCATTCCATCCAAAACTTATTGATGGCAAAGCAATTCAACTCCATCCATTAGCGTGTGCTGCTTTTAATGCCGATTTTGATGGGGATCAGATGGCTGTGCATGTTCCACTTTCTTCTGAAGCAATTGCTGAGGCAAAAGTATTGATGCTTGCATCTATGAATGTTCTCCTTCCAGCATCTGGTAAAGCAATAGCAACACCATCACAAGATATGGTCCTTGGTCTTTACTATATCTCTTTAGAAAAAAATGGTGTTGTTGGAAGTAACAAGCTTTTTGCAAATGTGGATGAAATCCGTATAGCACTAGAGCATAAAGCACTTGATTTACATGCAAAAATAAGAACGCGTGTGGATGGTCGTATTATTCATACAACTGCTGGGCGTATGCTTATTAAAGCTATTTTACCAGAGTTTGTTCCTATTGAGTTATGGAATAAAGTTATGAAGAAAAAGGCAATTAACGCAATTGTTGATTATGTGCAAAAAATTGGTGGTGTTGGTGTTACTGCATCATTTTTGGATCGCCTGAAAGATTTAGGATACAAACATGCAACAGAAGCGGGTGTCTCTATCTCTGCGGATGATATTCGTGTTCCAGATATGAAAGCTGCAAAAATTGCAGATAGTAAAGCAAGAGTTATTGAGATTCAAAAACAGTATGAAGCAGGTCTTTTAACAGAACAAGAGCGATATAATAAAATTATTGATGTTTGGACAGATACAAATAATACACTTGCATCTGAGATGATGCAACTTGTTGAGAGTGATAAAGATGGCTTTAACTCTATCTATATGATGGCTGACTCTGGAGCTCGTGGTTCTGCTGCACAAATTCGTCAGCTTGCTGGTATGCGTGGGCTTATGGCAAAACCAAATGGTGATATTATTGAGACTCCAATTACCTCAAACTTTAAAGAGGGTCTTAACATTATTGAGTATTTTATTTCGACACATGGTGCGCGTAAAGGTCTTGCCGATACAGCACTCAAAACAGCAAATGCTGGGTATCTTACTCGTAAGCTTGTAGATGTTGCACAAAATGTGAAAATTTCTGAGCATGATTGTCATACACATGAAGGTATTGAAATTAGTGATATTTCAGATCAAAATACACTTATAGAGTCTTTAGAAGATAGACTTAATGGTCGTGTCCTTGCTGAGGATGTTATTGACCCTATCTCTAATGAGATTTTATATGCAGAGGGAACGCTTCTTGATGAAGAGAGTGCGAAAGTAATTGCAGAGGCTGGTATCAAAACAGCAGTGATTCGAACACCGACAACTTGTAAAAGTGAAAATGGTATTTGTGCTCTTTGCTATGGTGTGAATCTTGCAACTGGTAAGATTGTAAAAACTGGTGAGGCAGTGGGAATTGTTGCAGCACAATCGATTGGTGAACCAGGAACACAGCTTACACTTCGAACTTTCCATGTCGGTGGAACTGCAAGTGCAACAGCACAAGAGAGACAAGTAATAGCTGAAAAAGAGGGCTTTATCCGTTATTATAACCTTAAAACTTATAAAAATAAAGAGGGTAAAAATATAGTTGCAAATAGACGAAATGCGGCTGTATTGCTTGTTGAACCAAAATTAAAAGCTCCATTTGCTGGAACTGTAGCAATACAAACTATTCATGATGAAGTGATTATTAGTGTTACATCAGAGAGCAATGAGACAGTAAGATATTCACTACGAAAACTTGAAATAGCAAAACCAAATGAGCTTGCTGGTGTAAGTGGACAGATTGAAGGAAAATATTACTTCCCACATGCAAATGGTGAAAAGGTTGAAGCATTAGATTCTATTGTTGAGACAATTAAAGATGCATGGAATGTTCCAAGCCGTATTCCTTATGCTTCAGAGTTACTTGTAGAAGATGGGGATCCTGTTACGAAAAAACTTCTTGCAAAAGAGGAGGGGACTGTAAAATACTTCCTCCTTAAAGGTGATTATTTAGAGAGATTTGAAGGCATAAAATCTGGATATGAAGTAGTAGAGAAGGGTCTTTTTGCAACAGTTGTCGATGCAAATAATCGTGAAGCAGTGCGTCACTATATTGCGCGTGGTTCTGTTATTGTTGCTAATGATGATGAGAAGGTGCAGAGTGATTCTGTAATTGCGAAGCCATCATCAGACGAATCTGTTGTAATTGCTGAGTGGGATCCATACTCAAATCCAATTATTTCTGAGTCAAATGGTGTTGTAACTTTTGAAGATATTATTGTTGGTGTAACTGCTAGCGAGCAGTTTGATGAGCTCACTGGTAAAACGCGTCTTATGATTAATGATCATATAGCAAGTGAATATAAACCAACAATTGTCTTAGCAACAGAGGATGGCGAATTGCTTCGTTATGCTGTTGAGCCAAAATCATCAATCTATGTTGCTAATGGTGCAGAGGTAAAAATTGCAGATATTTTAGCAAAAATACCAAAAGCACTTCAAAAATCATCAGATATTACAGGGGGTCTTCCTCGTGTATCTGAACTTTTTGAGGGTCGTCGTCCAAAAGCAACTGCACTTATTTCTGAAATTGATGGAACTGTAAGCTTTGGTAAAATGCTTCGAGGAAAAGTAAGAATTATAGTGAGTAACTCTGAAAATGGTATTGTAAAAGAGTATTTTGTTGATAAATCACATGAACCAGTTGTTGCTGCAGGTGATTTTGTGCATGCTGGTGAGCGACTTACTACAGGTATTTTATCATCGCATGAACTTCTTAGAATTATGGGTGTGAAAGCACTCTATAACTATCTTGTATCTGAAGTGCAACAAGTATATCGTTCTCAAGGGGTTAATATCTCAGATAAGCATATCGAGGTTATTTTTACTCAGATGTTACGCCAAGTAAAAATTGTAAAATCGGGTGATACTAAATTCATTGAGGGTGATTTAGTCTCTAAAGTAAAATTTGCACAAGAGAATGAAAAAATTATTCGCTTAGGTGGTCGTCCTGCGATTGCAGAACCATTCTTAGTGGGTATTACGCGTGCAGCTGTCTCAGCAGATAGTATTATCTCTGCGGCTTCATTCCAAGATACCACAAAAGTATTAACGGAGGCTGCCGTATCTGCAAAAGTTGATACGCTTGAAAACTTAAAAGAGAATGTTATTATTGGTCGAACTATTCCTGTTGGAACAGGTATTTATAAAGATGCGAATGTTCTCTTTGAAGAGAACTAATTTTTATAGTAGGGCTTATTTTTGCTCTGCTACACTCTTTCATATATTATTAATTAATTCTTAAAATAAGCTAACTTTAAATACAATTTCTGTATCATTCCGTGTCTATAACTCTCTTTTGAGGAGAGTTAAATTCTACTGGAAAAATTTAAGTAAAAGGAATTGTATGCCTACAATCAATCAATTGATTCGTAAAGAGCGTAAAAAAGTAGTAAAAAAATCAAAATCTGCTGCTTTAAATGCTTGTCCACAGCGTCGTGGTGTATGTACTCGTGTTTATACAACTACACCTAAAAAACCTAACTCGGCTTTAAGAAAAGTTGCAAAAGTAAGATTGACTTCTGGTTTTGAAGTTATTTCATATATTGGTGGTGAGGGTCATAACCTTCAAGAACACTCTATCGTGCTTGTGCGTGGTGGTAGGGTAAAAGATTTACCGGGTGTGAAATATCATATTATTCGTGGTGCACTTGATACTGCTGGTGTTGCTAACCGTATGGTTGCTCGTTCTAAATATGGAACTAAAAAACCTAAAAACTAATAAATTGCTTTTGAACAATTTATAAAAAAACTTATTCAATAGCTACAGGCTGCTAGATCAGTTTGAGTAAATTTGAAGAACAAATTGAAGAGAAGGAAATTCTAAATGAGAAGAAGAAAAGCTCCAGTTCGTGAAATTATGCCAGATCCAATTTATGGAAGCAAAGTTTTAACGAAATTTATAAATAAAATCATGTTAGATGGTAAAAAATCTATAGCTGAAAAGATTATCTATAGTGCATTGGATATTATTAGCTCACGCGGTGAAAAATCGGGTATAGAAGTTTTTAATGAAGCTATTGAGAATGTTAAACCTATTATTGAGGTAAAAAGTCGCCGTGTTGGTGGTGCTACTTATCAAGTTCCAGTAGAAGTGCGCCCAGTGCGTCAGCAATCTTTAGCTATCAGATGGTTAGTAGATGCAGCTCGTAAGAGAAATGAAAGAACTATGGCTGAGAGATTAGCTAATGAGTTTATGGACGCAGCATCTGATAAAGGTGCAGCATTCAAGAAAAAAGAGGATACTTACAAAATGGCTGAAGCAAATAAAGCATTTGCTCACTATCGTTGGTAAGCTGACTATTTTAGAGAGAGTAGTCATAGTTGGCTGCTCCTCAATAAAAAAGGACCTCTTTTTTAAGAATATGTTATATTTTTTAAAAAAGAGGTTGAACTCTATAACTACAATAAAAGGGCATTGAAAAGATGGCTAGATCACATAAATTAGAAGATGTAAGAAATATTGGTATTGCTGCGCATATTGATGCAGGAAAAACTACAACAACAGAGAGAATTTTATTCTATACTGGTGTTGAACATAAAATTGGTGAGGTTCATGATGGTGCTGCCACTATGGACTGGATGGAACAAGAGCAAGAGCGTGGTATTACAATTACTTCTGCTGCAACTACTTGTGAATGGCAAGGCAAACAAATCAACATCATTGATACTCCGGGCCACGTTGACTTTACTATTGAAGTTGAGCGTTCTATGCGTGTGCTTGATGGTGCTGTTTCAGTATTCTGTGCTGTTGGTGGAGTGCAACCACAATCTGAGACTGTTTGGAGACAAAGAAATCGTTATAAAGTTCCATCAATTGTTTTCGTAAATAAAATGGATAGAACAGGTGCAGATTTTTATGAAGTTGAGCGTCAAATTCGTGAGCGTCTTAAAGGGAATCCAATGCCTTTCCAATTGCCAATTGGAGCTGAAGATAAATTTGAGGGTGTTATTGACCTTGTAAAAATGAAAGAGATTGTTTGGGATGAAGATGCGGCAATGGGTTCTGCATACCATGAACAAGATATTCGTCCAGAACTTCAAGATAAAGCTGAAGAGTATAGAGAAAAAATGCTTGAAACTTTAGCAGAAGTTGAAGGAAATGATGATTTTGCTGAAAAATTCTTAGAAGGTGAAGAGATTTCACAAGAAGAGATTAAAGCGGCAATTAAATCTGCAACTATTGGTATGGCAGTTGTTCCAATGACTCCAGGTACTGCTTTTAAAAACAAAGGGGTGCAAACACTTCTTGATGCTGTTGTAGATTATCTTCCTTCACCAGTTGAAGCACCTCCAATTATGGGGACTTTGATGGATGATGAAACTGTAGAAGTTGCAGTTGAATCAACTGATGATGGTAATTTCGCAGCACTTGCATTTAAAATTATGACTGACCCATTTGTTGGTGTTTTAACATTTATCCGTGTTTATAGAGGTTCTTTAGAGGCAGGTTCATTTGTTCATAACTCTACAAAAGATAAAAGAGAGAGAGTTGGTCGAATTGTGAAAATGCATGCTATTAAGCGTGAAGAGATTAAAGAGATTTATGCAGGTGAAATTGGTGCAGTTGTTGGTCTTAAAGTTACAACAACAGGTGATACTCTTTGTAATGGTGAGCCTAAAGTTGTTTTGGAGAGAATGGACTTCCCAGAACCAGTTATCTCTGTTGCAGTTGAGCCAAAAACAAAAGCTGACCAAGAAAAAATGGGTATTGCACTTAATAAACTAGCAGCTGAAGATCCATCATTTAGAGTGCATACTGATGAAGAGACAGGACAAACTATTATCTCTGGTATGGGTGAATTACACCTTGAAATTCTTGTAGATCGTATGAAGAGAGAGTTTAAAGTGGAGGCTGAAGTTGGTGCGCCACAAGTATCTTACCGTGAATCAATTAAACAAGAAGTTGATCAAGAGTATAAATATGCAAAACAGTCTGGTGGTCGTGGTCAATATGGTCATGTATTCCTTAAAGTGAAACCAGGTGAGCCTGATACTGGATTTGTTTTCCATAATGAAATCAAAGGTGGAACTGTTCCAAGAGAGTATATTCCAGCGGTTGAAAAAGGGTGTGAAGAAGCTATGTCAAATGGTGTTCTTGCTGGTTATCCAATGGAAGATGTTGATGTTACACTTTATGATGGTTCTTACCATGATGTGGATTCAAATGAGATGGCATTTAAACTTGCTGCATCAATGGGCTTCAAAGAGGCTTGTAGAAAAGCATCTCCATCTATTCTTGAACCAATGATGAAAGTAGAAGTTGAAGTTCCTGAAGAGTTTATGGGTGATGTAATCGGTGACTTAAATCGTCGTCGTGGTCAAGTAAATAATATGAGTGAAAGAGCTGGAAATAAAATTGTAGATGCATTTGTTCCTCTTGCTGAGATGTTTGGTTACTCAACTGACCTTCGTTCAGCAACACAAGGGCGTGCTACTTATGCTATGGAATTTGATCATTATGAAGAGGTTCCAAGAAATATCTCTGAAGAGATTCAGAAAAAGCGTAACGGATAGAGTAGCAATCCATTTTTTTTCAGCACTCTTTTGAGTGCTGAAACTCCTTCTTATTTAAGAGCGTGAGGCTTATTATGTTAAAGTTATTTTTTTTACTTATAAGTCTCACTATTTCTCTTTTCCCCTCCAATCCTATAGCATTTGCAAGTTTGGGAAATCAAATATATAACAGTGCAGAAAATATTAAAAAATTAATTGCTATTAGTAGCTTTTATCCCTATAAAAAAAGGATAAACAACTACCTTGTGAAGGTAAAAAAGGCGAAGCAGCTTGGATTTTCTTTGGATGAAAATACTCCTGCTAAAACGAGAAAAGAGTATTTAATAACGCTGCGTAAACTCTCTGACGAGAACAATTACTATCATAGACTTGCACAAAAAACATTAGAGAGCTCTATCAAAAAAGAGGACTCGCTACTCTTTAGTAATATTATAAATAGTGGTCTAATTGATAGAAAAGCAAATAAAAAAAGAATTCTTCATTACTATTTTGCACACAAAAAAGAGATAAATCCAGCAGGTTTGATTCAATCTTATTTAGATGAAGATGCTAAACGAAAGCATAAGCGTAAAGGCTTAAGAGTTAAAAGAGTAATCAAAAAGAGCAAAGAGGAAGATAAAATAGCACGATTAAGAGCACGGGATAAAGCCCGAAAGAGGGCTTTAGAAGAGCGTCTTGAGAGAGAATTACAAGAGAAAAAAAAAGAGATAATAGAACAACAAAAAGAAGAACTACTCAAATCTCTCTAAGTTGATGATAAAAAATCTATTGTCTATTTTGAGTAATTAAAACTCCCTCGATCATAGCATCAATATCCCCATCTAAAATAGCAGATACATTTGAGTATGCTTCATTTGAACGCGTATCTTTTACCTGTTGGTATGGTTGCATAACATAAGAGCGTATCTGATGTCCCCAGCCTATTTCACTTTTTGCTATACCACTCTCTTTTGCTTTTTGTTCTTCTAGTTCGAGTTCATAAAGGCGTGATTTTAGCATCTTCATAGCTGTTGCTTTATTTTTATGTTGGCTTCTATCATTTTGGCACTGCACTACAACGCCTGTTGCTATATGAGTGATGCGTATGGCTGATTCTGTTTTATTGACATGTTGTCCTCCTGCACCACTAGAGCGATAGGTATCTATGCGAATATCTTTATCATCAATCTCTATATTTATATTATCATCAATCTCAGGGGAGACCATAACAGAGGCAAAAGAGGTGTGTCTTTTGGCATTTGAATCAAAAGGACTGATACGAACCAAACGGTGAATACCATTTTCAACTTTGAGATACCCATAGGCATTTTCACCTTTAATAAGAATAGAGACATCTTTTATACCAGCCTCTTCACCTGCTTGATAATCAAGCACTTCCACTTTGTATCCGCGTCTCTCTGCCCAGCGTTTATACATGCGAAGAAGCATCTGTGCCCAATCTTGGCTCTCTGTGCCACCAGCTCCAGGGTGAATAGATAGGATAGCATTATTTGCATCTGTCTCTCCACTAAGAAGCACTTCTATCTCCATATCGCGTATCTGTTGCTCTAGTTTTGGTGCATCTTCATAGAGTGCCTCGAGTGATTCACTATCCTCTTCCTCTTTTGCCATCTCATAGAGTTCTATAGCATCTTGCACAGCTGTATTTGCTATGGAGTATTTTTCTAGTTTTCTTTGGAGTTGCGTCTTCTCTTTTTGAATCTTTGCGGCATTTGCGGCATCATTCCAAAATTCTTGACTATTTTCTAACTTTTCAATCTCTAAAAGTCTTGCTTCTATCTTCTCTGGCTCAATGACGCCTGTAATATTCTGCATCTTTAACGATACATTTTTTAGAAGCTCTGTATATTCATAATTATCCATAAAATATCCCATATTTGATATAATACTTATTATATAAAAGAGAGGCTTAAAATGAAGATTATTTCTAATCCATTGGAGTTAAAAGAGCAATTAAAAGCACAAAAGGGGAGTGTTGGTTTTGTGCCTACTATGGGTGCATTACATGAGGGGCATTTAGAACTTATCAAAAATGCCAAAAAAGAGAATGATTTTGTGGTTGTTTCTATCTTTGTCAATCCTACACAATTTTTGGAGGGGGAGGATTTAGAGAAGTATCCACGACGCGATGAGGCAGATAGAGTTATTTGTGAATTAGCAGGGGTAGATATACTTTTTTTCCCATCCACAGAAGATATTTATGCAGAGGATGAGGTGAAAATAGAGGCTCCGAATGTGAGAGGCTATATTTTGGAGGGCTTTACAAGGGCAGGGCATTTTAGTGGTGTTTTGACTATTGTTATGAAACTTCTCAATATCGTCTCTCCTACAAAAGCCTACTTTGGCAAAAAAGATGCACAACAGTTACATCTTATTACTCTAATGGTAAGGCAGTTTTTTATGAGTGTAGAGATAGTAGCAGTTGATACTATAAGAGATAGTGATGGACTTGCACTAAGTAGTAGAAATGTCTATTTGAGCACTAAGCAGAGAGAGATGGCACTCAAAATTCCAAAAGCACTCTACAGTGGGGCAAAGCTTGTTAGTCAAGGCATTAGAAATGTAGAGGAGATTAGAAGTGAGATGTTGCAACTTCTTGCTCCTTTAGAGGTGGGATATGTGGCAATAGTGAGTCGTGATTTTAGACCTCTAAAAGAGGTCGTAGTTGGAAATAGCATTATTCTTATTGAGGTAGTTGTTGGAGATACGAGACTTCTTGATAATATCTGGCTTTAAATTTTAGTCTCATCAAGTGGGTGAGACTAAAGTCTCACTTCCGATAAGTTGGTTTGAGATAGCCATCTTCTATCATCATCTCAACTGCTTGTTTAAAGACAGGCACAGCAGTTTGTGCAGCATATTGGCTCTTTTGTGGTTGAATGACTACAACACCCATTGTAAAGTGGTGTTTTTTGTCATTGACAAATCCCATAAATGTAGTGTTGTATTTGGAGATATACTCTCCTTTTGCAACAATATGTGCCGTTCCTGTTTTGCCTCCTATCTCTAATCCTTTTACAATAGTCTTTTTCCCTGTCCCTTCATTAACCGTTTTTATAAGTATTCTCTTGACTCTTTGTGCCACAGCACTTGGAAGCACTTGCACGGTATCGAGTTGTGGGAGTTTTTTCTCTTGCCCTTGTGCATCTATAAAAGCATCTACTATTTGTGGATAGACCATTACGCCATTATTATTAAAAACATCATAGGCACGCATAAGTTGCATCAGATTGACGCGTATTCCGTATCCATACGAACATGTTGCCTTATATATCTCATTTTGTAGCCGTTGTTGGGTAGGGATATACCCTGTTCGCTCATAAATCAAATCGGGAGTAGATTTTTGCCCAAATCCAAACTTTTTGAGTCCATTGTTAAATTGGTATCCTGTGAGTCTTTGGGAGAGTTGTGCCATTCCGACATTGGAAGAATAGACGATGACATTCTCAGCAGAGAGCCAATGAAATCTATGCTCATCGGTAATGACTTTTCTTCCTATTCTATATCTTCCATTATGCCCATTGACCAACTCATAAGGATTGACCAATTTATGCTCTAATAGGAGTGAAAATGTGATAGGCTTTAAGACACTCCCTGCCTCATAGCTATACTCAATCATATTGCTATTAAGTGATGGATAATCACTGCGTTTAATCGCCTTTGGAAAGTATCTGTTTGAGCTTGCCATTGCTAATACTTTTCCTGTTTGTGAGTTCATAACTGCGAGCATAACCTCTTTTGCTTCAAGTTTTTTCTTCATTTTATCAAGCATTCGCTCTATTTTTATCTGAAATGCTACAGGAATTGTAAGTTTGATGCTCAGACCATCTATTTTTGGCTTTGTAAAACTCTCTTGGTTTAAGATAATATAGCTATTGACATCTCTTTTACCTCTTGAATAGCCATCTTGGCGTGGTGAGAGTTCATTATCCCACCGTTTTTCAAGCCCTTTTACCCCTTTTACAAAGGTAAAGCCATCCTCTTCTACCTTATGAGGATAGCCCAAAATGGGTGTGAGGAGATTTCCATAAGGGTATTGGCGACTCTCTCCACTCTCTATAATGCTAAGACCATGCACAGAACGCAACCCTGTTTTTGGATTTTTTAGTGATAGAAAGACTTTAAAACGGCGAAGTTCATGGGCGAGTTTTTTGAGATAGTGTGCTTGAATCTCTTTAATATTATAACTTAGCACCACAACTCCTCTGCGTTTTGCAAGGCGTTTTTTTATCTCTGGGATAGTCATACCTGAGTAGATATTAAAGAGTTTTATAAAAAGTGCTCTTTTTTGTGGGTCGATATAACGGGTATCGACAACTGCTTTATAGAGTTTT
>FPHH01000090.1_pt1 | contig 16745 bp, 16 predicted proteins | sample 1057331 | NCBI WGS metagenome assembly FPHH01 (sample SAMEA4473311, study PRJEB15554) | hydrothermal vent metagenome | biome: marine basaltic hydrothermal vent biome; feature: marine hydrothermal vent; material: water | place: Pacific Ocean | collected 2011-06-14/2011-07-23 | depth 1155 m
AAAATCCTTACCTCTTACTTTGAAACAGGCTCACCATTTTTATGTTTTAAAGATAACGCTAACCGTGCAAATCCAAACGACCACTTTGGTGTAATACGAAGCTCCAATCTCTGTACAGAGATTTTTCAAAACACAGAGCCAAATCACTACAAAATCAAATTTATCTTTGAAAATGGTGAGAGTGTAAGTTATGAAGAGAATGAAATAGTCAAAGTCGATAGTGGTATTGAAAAACCTGCAAAAAAAGTTACTGCGCTTGATTCTCTTGGTGGTATGCAAATTTTTGTTGTTGAAAAAGAGAAAGTCGATGGTGGTACTGCAGTATGTAACCTTGCTTCAGTCAATCTCTCAAAAATCAATACAAAAGAGGAGATAGATAGAGTTGTTCCTACTGCTATTCGCTGTTTGGATAATGTTATTGATTTGAACTTTTACCCTGTTGAAAAAGTAAAACGCACAAACATTAGAAGCCGTTCTATTGGTCTTGGTGTTATGGGTGAGGCACAAATGCTTGCAGAGGCAGGTATTATGTGGGGAACACAAGCACATTTTGACAAGATAGATGAGGTAATGGAAGCAATCTCATACAATGCAATCTCTGCCTCTTCTGATTTATCACTAGAAAAGGGTGCCTATCCTGAATTTGAAGGAAGTAAATGGAGTAGAGGTATCTTTCCTCAAGATAATGCCAATGCTGAAGTTATTAACCTTGTAGATAGAGGGGGGCTTTTCGCATCAAAATATGAGTGGGATAAACTCCGTGAAAAGGTGAAAAAACAGGGAATGAGAAATGGCTATCTAATGGCAATCGCCCCTACAAGTTCTATTTCAATCCTCACAGGAACAACACAAGCCATTGAACCTGTCTTTAAACGCAAATGGTCAGAAGAGAATTTAAGTGGGCTTATTCCTGTTGTAGTGCCAAATCTCTCTCCAGATACATGGAGTTATTACATTCCTGCCTATGATTTAAACCAAACACTTCTAATCAAAGCAGCTGCAATTAGACAAAAATGGATAGATCAAGGGCAATCACTCAATATCTTTATCACACTTGATAAAGCGAGTGGAAGATACTTGAATGAGATATATATGCTCGCATGGAAATTAGGTTTAAAATCTACCTACTACCTGCGTTCTCAGTCGCCAGAGGTAACAAATGATGTTGAAGATAGATCTATGGAGTGTGTAGGGTGTCAATAGAATACTTCTACACTTACAAACGCAATAGAGAAGATTTAAGTTGCGTTTGGCATTAGAGCCTGCTATAATACCAATAGAGTTTAACAAAGGATAAGAAATGCGTTATAAAGTTGTAAGTGAAATATTAGGGTTTGAAGATATGCACGAAGTTATTATAGAGCCTCTTGATGATTTTTTTTCTAAAATGAGTGATGCAAACAATAAAAATATCTCTTTTAGTCTTATTAATCCACATCTCTTACGCGAGTATTCATTTACTCTTCCAAAAGAGATAAAAAACCTCTTAAAAATAGATGACAAAACAAATATTTCTGTTTACAACATCTTACTTATTCAAAAACCACTTGACAAATCAACTATAAATTTTTTAGCTCCAATTGTTGTGAATAACGATAATAAAACAGTAGCACAGGTTGTTTTAGAACCAAAACAAAATCCCGATTTTGGTATGGCTGAGAGAATAAACACTTTTACAGTAGAAAAGTAACTAAAGTAGCATTTTTTTTGCCTTTAGTAGTCTATAATTCCATTAAAAAAGGAGTCAATTATGAGAGTAGTCTGTCCTCATTGTCTAAGTGTTAATAATGTGCCAAAAAAAGAGAGCTATAAAAAAGCAAATTGTGGGAAATGTAAAAAATCTCTTTTAGATACAAAGCCTATAGAGTTAAGTAGTGGTAATTTTGATGAAGTTGTTGTCAATAGTGATCTTCCCGTGATTGTAGATTTTTGGGCACCATGGTGTGGGCCATGTAAAATGATGGCACCCAATTTTGAACGCGCAGCAACAAACTTCCCACTCAAAGCACTCTTTGCAAAAGTAAATACTGAAAATGAGCAAAATTTAGGGGCTCGTTTTAATATTAGAAGTATTCCAACCATCATCGTCTTTAAAGATGGTCGTGAGGTAGAGAGAGTAAGTGGAGCACTTGATGTCAATGCTCTAAACTCACTCGCTGCTAAATACGCAATATAACTACTTGATATAAGAGCAACAGTAATCTGTAACGCTCTTTATCTTCAAGTCAAATGCACTATTGGCAGGAACTTCAAAAGTCTCAGGTGTTTGGAGTGTTCTAAACACTTCTTCATCTGGAAGTCTCACCTCTAATTCACCACTCATAATTTCCATAATCTCTTTGTCTGCCGTATTAAAAGTATATTCACCAGGGAGCATAACTCCTAAAGATTTCACACTTCCATCAGCAAATTCAACCGTTCTACTTGTTACTTTCCCATCATAGTAGATGTTCGCCTCTTTTATCACCGTTACATTTTCAAATTTTGACATTACTCTTTTCCTTTTAATTTTACTCTTTGAGAGTGGGTAATAGCAACAGCCATAGCATCAGAAATATCCAAAGGCTTTATCTCCTTTTTAATATTTAAAAGACGCTTGACCATAAAAGCAACTTGCTCTTTTTGTGCCTTTGCCTTTCCCGTTAAAGCTCTTTTCACCTGCAAAGCAGTATATTCGTGAAACTGCCCAAACTCTTGGAGTAATTTTAGCATAATTGCACCACGAAACTGTGCTAATTTTATTGTAGTAGCAGGATTATGAGCATAAAAGATATCCTCCATCGCCACTTCATCTATGGTATGCTTTTGAAAAATTTGTTCAACTGCCTCTACCATTTGTGGTATCTGAAACTGTAAATTTTCTGCTTTCATCTTAATAAGTCCCGCTTCAATAAGTGAGATTTTTCCATTTTCCAGCCGAATAAGTGCATATCCCATATTTCTTGTTCCGGGATCTATTCCTAAAATTGTCATTTATCTCCTAAATATCTCAAAAAATACAATAAAATATGAGATAAAATAATAACTAAAAACTCCAGTGAAATTATTAAAAAAACTCCTCTTTGTAGGTGAAAAACATATGTGAATAACTCTAAAAAAAGAGAGTTATTCACATATGTGAATAAAAGTTATTCACATTCTTTAACCCTATTTTATGGAACTTCATAGTATTATTCACATATTAGAACAAGGTCAGGAGCACATGTGAATATAGGTCAAGAAGTTTTAAAAAAACTCAAAAATGAGATAACAGAAATAGAGTATAAAAGATATATTATGCATCTCCTCTATGATACAAAAAAATCTACAAGTGACAAAGCCATCTTTTATGCCCCAAATGCCTTGGTTGTCAATTGGATAAAGAGTAAATATAGCAAAAAAATTTCCCATCTCTTTGAAATTAAAACAGGAAAAAAAGTATATATCGATATTAGCTTTAAAAATAAAGCAGAGAGACAAAAAACAAAAAAAATTGCACCACTAAAACATAAAAATAGCTCCCTTTTAAATCAATCTCACTCTTTTGACAATTTTATGATTGGAAGTTCTAATCAATTTGCTTATGCGGCAGCAAAAAGTGTTAGTGAAAATGCAGGAAAGGTCTATAATCCACTCTTTCTTTATGGTGGCGTAGGACTAGGAAAGACCCATCTTATGCAGGCTGCTGGCAATGTTTTTCAAAATGATGGAAAGGTTGTTATTTATACAACCGTTGAGCAATTTCTCAACGATTTTATCCGTCATGTTCAGAATAAAACGATGGAACGATTCCAAGAAAAATACCGTAAATGTGATGTTCTTCTTATTGATGATATACAATTTCTTGCAAATAAAGAGAGTATCCAAGAGGAGTTTTTTCACACATTTGAAGCACTTAAAAATAAAGGGAAGCAGATAATACTTACAGCAGATAAACATCCTAAAAAAATATGTGGGTTAGAGGAGAGACTCCAAAGTCGCTTTGAGTGGGGGCTTATAGCCGATATTCAGCCCCCAGAGTTGGAGACAAAAGTTGCAATTATTAAAAAGAAATGTGAAATAAATAAAGTAAAACTAAGTGAGACTATTGTTAATTATATAGCTATTGTCATTGATTCAAATGTCCGTGAAATAGAGGGTATCCTCTCAAAACTTCATGCCTATTCTCAACTTATGAATGTTGAGATTGACCTTGATTTTACCAAGAATGTTTTAAAAGATCAAATGAATGAAAACAATGCAATACTCACTATGGAAGCTATTACAGAAATGGTGGCAAAAGACCTCAATATTAAACCAAGTGAAATCCGTTCAAAGGCCAGAAGCAGAAAGATAGTCTATGCAAGACGCGTCTGTATCTATATTAGTCGTGAGCTCACACAACACACAATGCCTCAACTTGCACAATACTTTGGAATGAGAGACCATACTGCAATTAGCCATACCATCAAAAAAATCAATAATCTAATAGAAGAAGATGAAGATTTTAGAGTAAAAATCGAAGAATTAATGAATAAATTAACCACAATATAATTTTAACTATAAAAAGAGTAAAAAAAAAGATATAATTTTATATGTGAATAGATGTGAATAACTTTTAGAGTTAGAACAACCTTTATTCACATCTAAAAGTGCCTTGTGGTGGGGATTTAAAGCAGTTATTCACATTTTCACATCCCCTACTACTACTACTATTAAATTATATAAAATATATAGGGATTAAAAGATGAAAATATCTATACAAAAATCGATACTAGAAAATATACTTATTCACGCTGGACCTTTTTTAGAAAAAAAAGATACTTCGCAAATCACTTCTCATATCTATCTAAATGCAAAACAAAATAAACTCACATTAAAAGCTACCGATTATGAAATAGGATTTTTAGTTACTACTGAAGAACTAACAATCATTAATGAAGGAACCATCACTGCAAATGGTAAGAAATTTTTAGATATTGTAAGAATACTCAAAGATGGAGAGATAAATCTTGAAATGAAAGATGAAAATCTCTTCATTTCACAAGGTCATTCAAATTTTAAACTCCCTACCTTTACACATAGTGAATTTCCAGAATTTCCATCTTACGAAAATAGATCGAAAATTTCAATAGACTCTCATACGCTTATAGATTCGCTCAAAAAGGTAACACCTGCAATAGATAACAATAATCCAAAATTTGAACTCAATGGTGCTTTAATAGATATAAAAAAAGAGAATATTAACTTTGCTTCTACAGATACAAGAAGATTAGCTGTAGTAAGTATTAATAATCAAAACGAAAATGAACTCTCAATAATAATTCCTAAAAAAGCAATTATTGAAATTCAAAAACTCTTTTTTGACAATCTTGAACTCTATTATGACGAAACAAATCTCATTATTCATTCAGAACAATACACATTTTTCACAAAGCTCATTAATGGTAAATTTCCAGAATATCAACGCATTATACCAAAAGAGACAAAGTATAATTTAACACTTCCAAAAGCTACAATGATAGATTCAATTAAACAAATTACAACTATCTCTACAGATGTAAAAATTACATTTTTTGAAAAAACAATCCATTTTGAATCTTTGAGCAATGACAATATCGAAGCCAAAACAGAGATAAATTTTACAACAAATTTCAATGAACCTTTCTCTATTGCAATTAACTCTAAATATCTTTTAGATTTTCTAAATGCAATTAACGCTTCAGAGTTTAATATTGGGCTTAACGAGGGAAATCTTCCTTTTGTTATGCAAGATAAAAATTTTATTACAGTAATTATGCCTATTGTTATTTAACAATAAGCTATTTTTAGATAAAATACCTCCAATAATGCCAAATAAGGCAATGGAGAGTGTTGAATGCAACAAAATTACGGTGCTAGTAATATTAAGGTCCTCAAAGGGTTAGAGGCTGTTCGTAAGCGTCCTGGTATGTATATCGGTGATACCGGACACAGAGGGCTTCATCATTTAGTCTATGAGGTCATTGATAACTCTATTGATGAGGCTATGGCTGGTTACTGTAATACAATCACTGTAACACTTACGAAAAATGGAACATGTCGGGTAAGCGATAATGGGCGTGGTATTCCTACGGATATGCATCCAACAGAAGGAGTGAGTGCTGCGACTGTTGTTTTAACGGTTCTTCATGCTGGTGGAAAATTTGATAAGGATACTTATAAAGTCTCGGGTGGACTTCATGGTGTCGGTGTCTCTGTTGTAAATGCACTCTCTTCTGATCTTCATATGACAATCTATCGTGACGGTAAAATTCATGAACAAGATTTTAAAATGGGAATTCCTCAAGCACCTCTTGCTGTTACAGGAACTACTAAAAAAACAGGAACAACTATTGAATTTGCTGCTGATCCAAGTATCTTTACAGAGACTGTAACTTTTGAGTATGAGTATTTAGCAAAAAGATTTAAAGAGCTAGCATATCTCAACCCTTTTATTACCATTAAATTTATCGATGAAAGAAGCGGTATCAAAGAGAGTTACCATTTTGAGGGTGGTATAGCACAATATGTAACTGATATGAACAAAAAACAGATAGTTGCTAATGTCTATAGTTTTAGTGGTAAAACTGAGGATATAGAGTTTGATATTGCTCTTATGTATAATGACTCTTATGAGGAGAAACTTGCCTCTTTTGTAAATAATATTCGCACTCCAAATGGTGGGACACACGAAGCAGGTTTTCGTGCAGGGCTTACCCGTGTTATTTCCAACTATAATAGCAAAAATGGTAATGCAAAAGAGAAAGATGTCAAAATTTCAGGAGATGATGTTAAAGAGGGGCTTATTGCTATTGTCTCTGCTCGTGTTCCAGAACCACAATTTGAAGGACAAACAAAAGGAAAACTTGGGAATACTTATGTGCGTCCTCTTATTCAAAAAGCAACAGGAGAGGCTCTTAGTAAATATTTTGAAGAGAATCCTATTGAAGCAAAAGCAATAGTGCAAAAAGCACTTATGGCTGCTCGTGGGCGTGAAGCTGCCAAAAAAGCAAGAGAACTAACTCGTAGAAAAGACTCTATGAGTGTGGGAACACTTCCAGGGAAATTGGCTGATTGTCAAAGTAAAGATGCCTCTGCCTGTGAGCTTTACCTCGTGGAAGGGGACTCTGCTGGTGGTTCGGCAAAAATGGGTCGTGACCGTGTTTTTCAAGCAATTTTGCCACTTAAGGGGAAAATTTTAAATGTCGAAAAAGCGCGTTTAGAGAAGATTTTAAAATCTGATGAGATTACCAATATGATTACAGCTATGGGTTGTGGTATTGGTGAGGAGTATAACGAAGAGAAGCTCCGTTATCATAAAATAATTATAATGACTGATGCGGATGTTGATGGTAGCCATATTCAGACGCTATTACTTACCTTTTTCTTTCGATATTTTCGGGATATTATCGAAAAAGGCTATCTCTATCTTGCACAACCACCACTTTATAGATATACAAAAGGGAAGAAAAAAGAGATCTATTTTAAAGACGATAGAGCTATGAATGATTTTCTTATTGATAATGGCGTTGAAGCTTTAGATATTGAGAGTATTGGTCATGATGATTTGGTTGCTTATTTTAAAATGGTAGATCATTATGCTGGTTCTCTTGAAGCTTTAGGTCGTCGTTATTCACTTGTAAATCTTATTCGTCTTTTTGTAGAGAATCCTGATTTGATTGCACTTAATGCAAAAGATATGTTTATAGAGATTAAAAAATATTTAGACTCTATTCATAACAATATTTTGACATACTCAATCAATGAAGAGAGTGATGAAATTCATCTATTTGTGCAAACAGAGGGAGGAATGGAAGAGTTGCTTATTAATGATGATCTCTTTAGTGCACCTCACTTTGTAGAGGCAAGTTTTGTTTATAAAAAGATTCAAGAGTGGGATATATCGTTTGAGAAAGATTTTATAGAGATTTTGGATGATATTAAAGAGTATGCGAAAAAAGGGGCTTATATTCAACGCTACAAAGGACTTGGTGAGATGAATCCTGAACAGCTTTGGGAGACAACAATGGATCCTGAAAATAGAGTGCTTTTACAAATTACTATCGATGATGCTGAGATAGCTTCTGACTCTTTTACACTTTTTATGGGAGATGAGGTAGAGCCTCGTCGTAACTATATCGAAACACATGCAAAAGATGTCAAACATTTAGATATATAACCTATGTTACTACCCCAAATAAAAGAGAGGGAGTATAGATTCAAATTGGCATTAAGAATGGGGCTTCCCATTTTTGCGCTTATTCTTGCTTTTATATTTCACACTTTTCTTAGTAATTGCGGCACTTTAAATAGTTCTATTTATATAGAGGCTATTATTCTTCTTTTTATAAGTATCTATTTTATTTTTTATCTTATTTACAATGGTTTTGAGGTAAAAATTATTGATGATATTACAAAAACTTTCACACGAGAATATCTCTATAAATATCTAACAAAAGAGCTTCAGAATAAAAAAAATTATACCCTTATTCTTTTAAGTATTGATAATCTCAATGATATCAATACTCTTTATGGGATTAAAAATGGGGATAAAGTTCTACGAGAAGTTGTTGTTTGGATAACAAAATATTTTGCAGAAGCTGGTATTGATAATTTTCCAATAGGCCATCTAAAAGGTGGTGATTTTATTATTGGTCTTGAGGGAAAAAAGGAGAAGTATAGAACACTTTTAGACCTTTTTTGTCTCAAATCGGATGAGCTAAAAGTAAATGATATAGAGATAAAGATTTCTACTGCTATTATTGATAAGAATTACTCTCAAGAGTTGGATTATCTGATTGAGCATCTTTTTGAAATTCAAAATAGAAAAAGAGAGACAAAAGAGGAGGAGATAAATCCAAATGAATTGGAATCCTTAGTAATAAATGCTATACAAGAGAAAAATCTCCTTCTTATGAAGCAGAATGTATTTGAAAATAACCTGATTGTTTTTAGAGAATGTTTTGTCCGATTAAAGGGAGAGAATGGTAAGATTATTCATCCTAAAACCTATATCAAAGTTCTTAATAAACTCTCTTTGGGAGTTGATTTTGATCTACTAGTTTTAGAAGAAGTTTTAGAAAAAAGTGATTCAAAAGAGCCTCCTCATGCCATTACTATTTTGCCAACATCTCTAAGAAATGATAAATTTCTTTTTCGTCTAAGAGAACTTTTTGAAGAGTATGGAGCATTAAAACTTATTTTTATCCTTTCTGAATCGGAATACTACGCTTACACAAAAAGATATAATGCAATTTTACACTCTTTGAAGAAAATGGGTATTCAGATTGCTATTGATAGAGTAGGTTCTTTGCATGCAAGTTTTCTCTATTTAAGAGAGTTAGATATTGATATTATAAGGTTTGATACCTACTATTCAAATGATGAAAAATTAAAGAAAAATTTTAATATTGTTGATGGTTTTGTGATGATGGCACATGAAAAAGGTATTAAGACATGGATAAGAAATATCCAAACGCAGGAGAGTTTTGCCTTGGCACAAAAGCTTAAGGCTGATTATATTCAGGGAAAATATCTTTCAGATTTAGACGCAGCCAAATAAGTGCCTCTTTTTTATTTTTAAACTCCCCATGCATTTGTGCTTCATAACTCTCTTGTAATATCTTTGAAAACTGTTTTGATGGCTTTAATCCAAGGATGATAAGATCTCTTCCTTGTATAAAAGGGGTCGCTCTTCTCTCCAATACTCCCAATTCCTTTGCTCTTTTGACAAGCCTCTCTATTACTTTTGTTTTATCGTTATGATAACGAGCATAAAGATAGCTAGTGTAGAGTGCTATATTGACCTTTGTTGCTAATTTGTAAATATCATAATTTTGCAAATTCTCTAAATCTATCTCTGTTTGTGTCAATTTTTCTATCGTTTCTATCATTTTTTTATTGTTTGTTACTCTCTTTAAAAATGATTTTCTCTCTTGGGATGTGAATTTTGCAGATAAAAGTGCAAACATAACAGCAAGATTATTTGCTTCGCTTTGCAAGAAATAGAACTCTTTAAAAATATCAAGACTTTTTATTATCTCTAAATACTCCTCTTCACCTATAAGTGTAAATTCACGAAAAAAGAGAAATCCATCAAGATGCTTTAAAAGTAAAAAACCCTTTGAGGGTCGTTTTGATTGGAGTAAAATCTTTTTTATCTCTTGAAAAATACGCTCTTGTGGTAACTCTTGAAGCACATTGTCTTGCATCATAGATTTGCACTTTACAAACAAAGAGTTTGCAACTCTTAATTCAAAACGACTACTAAACATAATAGCACGCAAAACTCTCAGAGGGTCTTCATCAAATTTTTTTAAATTAACTGCTTTAAGTATTTTTTTCTCTAAATCATCTCTACCATAAAAGGGGTCAAGGAGTTTTTTTGTTGCAATATCATACCCCATTGCATTGATGGTAAAATCCCTTCGGCTAGAGGCTTGTGTAAAGTTTAACGAAGTATCCACTTTTATCTGAAATCCTTGATGTCCAGATGCAACTTTGCTATCAGTTCGAGGGAGTGAAAAATCTAACTCTAAACCCCTATATTTTAATTTACAAATACCAAAAGATTTTCCAACACTATTGACACTTCCAAATGCTTCTAAAATTTTCTCTACATACTCAAGCGAGTCAATATTATAGAGTTCTATATCAATATCGTTAGAGTTTTTCTTTAAAAGTGCATCGCGAACATAGCCACCAACTATAATAGGTTTGATATTATGATGGAGCAGTTTTAAAAAAATTGGATGTAAAAATTGTGGGTATTGAATAGTCATTTCTTCTCTTATTGAGCTCTTTTCACGAGTATAACATATATTTTACAAGGATGTAATAAGAATTTAGATATAATTGCAAAAATTTTCCAAATAAAGGAAACCACTTAATGCAAAAAATTAGAAATATTGCGGTTATTGCACATGTTGACCACGGTAAAACAACTTTGGTTGATGGACTACTAGAACAATCTGGGACTTTTGGCTCACACGAACAACACGATGAAAGAGCGATGGATAGTAATGCTCTTGAAAAAGAGCGTGGTATTACCATTCTTTCTAAAAACACAGCTATTCGTTATAAAGATTACAAAATTAATATTATTGACACTCCGGGCCATGCCGACTTTGGTGGTGAGGTTGAGCGTGTTCTTAAAATGGTTGATGGCGTTTTAGTGCTTGTTGATGCCTATGAAGGTGTTATGCCTCAAACAAAATTCGTTGTAAAAAAGATGCTTGCACTTGGTAAAAAGCCAATTGTAGTTATCAATAAAATTGATAAACCTTCAGCTGAGCCTGATCGTGTTGTTGATGAGATGTTTGACCTCTTTGCAGATATGGGTGCAACAGATGAACAACAAGATTTTCCTGTAATCTATGCTGCTGCGCGTGATGGTATTGCGAAACTTGATATGGATGAAGAAGATGGTAATTTTGAGTGTATTTTTGAAACTATCATCAATGAAGTTCCACAACCTGAAGGATCACCAGATAATGATTTTCAGGCACAGGTATTCACACTTGATTATGACAATTATGTAGGTAAAATCGGTATTAGCCGTATCTTTAATGGTCGCGTAAAAAAAGGTGATAATGTTGTTCTTGCAAAAGCAGATGGGGAGATGGTAAAAGGAAAAATTACTAAACTCATTGGTTTTATGGGATTGAACCGTATGGAGATAGAAGAGGCTGAAGCTGGTGATATTGTTGCTTTTGCTGGTATGGAGACTGTTGATGTCGGAGATACTCTATGTGATCCTGTGAATCCTGTAGCACTTGACCCTATGCATGTTGAAGAGCCAACGCTTACAGTTATCTTTGCTGTAAATGACTCTCCACTTGCTGGTAAAGAGGGAAAACATGTAACTTCAAACAAACTCAAAGATAGACTTGAAGCTGAAATGACAACCAATGTTGCTATGAAACTTGAAGTTGTTGGTGAGGGTAAATTCAAAGTAAGTGGTCGTGGTGAGCTTCAAATTACTGTTCTTGCTGAAAATATGCGTCGTGAAGGCTATGAATTTAGTATCTCTCGTCCAGAAGTTATTACAAAAGAGATTGATGGTGTGAAATGTGAGCCATTTGAACATCTTGTAATTGATGTTCCTGAAGATCTTAGTGGAACTGTAATTGAGCGTCTTGGGAAGCGTAAAGCAGAGATGAAATCAATGATGCCAATGGGGCAAGGTTTCCAAAGAATTGAGTTTGAAATTCCTGCGCGTGCATTGATTGGATTTCGTGGGCAGTTCTTGACAGATACAAAAGGTGAGGGTATTATGAACCACTCGTTCTTAGAGTTCCGTCCATTTAGTGGTGAGGTTGAATCAAGAAGTTATGGTGCACTTATCTCTATGACTGCTGGAACTACACTTGGTTTCTCTCTTTTTGGTATTCAAGACCGTGGAACACTTTTTGTTGGTGTGCAGACTGAAGTATATGAAGGGATGATTATTGGTGAGCACTCTCGTCAAAATGACTTGGTTGTAAATCCTATTAAAGGAAAAGCACAATCAAATGTCCGTTCTAGTGGTGCTGATGAGGCTATTAAACTTGTTCCACCTCGTGATATGTCTTTAGAGCGTGCTTTAGAGTGGATTGAAGATGATGAACTTCTTGAAGTAACTCCGAAATCTATCCGTATCCGTAAAAAATTCTTAACAGAGAATGAGAGAAAACGAAACTCACGAAAATAGGAATTATTTTTATCAAACACGATTTTTCACCCCTAGGGGGTTATCGTGTTTGGAGAGTTATTCTCATTGGTAATGAGATTAGGCTTTTTTGATAAATTCTGTTTTGAGGTAGATTTTTGTCCCATTTACACGACCTTCAACATGGTCATCCATATCATTTGGAAGGGCAATTTTTGTAACTGTTGTGCCTCGTTTTGCAGTGAAACCTGCACCTTTAACATCCAAATCTTTTAAAATAACAATGCTATCTCCTGCATGAAGTTCTACACCATTTGCATCACGAAATACCACTTTGTTTGCTTCTGCATTTATCGCTGCATCTGCAAGTTTTTGTTCTGGCTCTTCCATATACATCATATCAAGCATATCACTACGGCCTAATTTGTTCCATAAAATATAAGAGATAACTTTTACAGCAGGCACTTCACTCCACATAGCATCATTGAGGCAGTTAAAGTGTGTTTCATCAAGCTCACCACTCTCAATTTGTCCTTTACAGTTCGCACAAACATAGACGCTTTGCTCCTCACTACCATCACTTACAGGGAGTTCCAAAAGAGTTACATCTTCACTACTTCCACACAATTCACATATTTCACTTCTTGCCATTTTTTATCCTTTATTAAAATATTTTTGTAATTATACTACTTATTATGCTTTTTTGATGACAGTTCCCACACCATCATTTGTAAAAATTTCCAATAAGATAGAATGTTCTACCCTACCATCAATAATATGTGCCTTTTGCACCCCTGCATCTACTGCTTCAAGACATGCATCTACTTTTGGTATCATCCCCCCATAAATAGTTCCATCAGCTTTATAATCTTCAATCTCTTTCTCTGTCAAAGTCTCTAAAAGATTTTTCTCCTTATCAAGCACACCCACAATATCTGTCATAAAAAGAATCTTTTTTGCTTTGAGTTTTGCTGCGATTTTACTTGCAGCAAGATCTGCATTTATATTAAATCCCGGATGATTTATTGCATTTCCCGAGCCAATAGGGGCAATAACAGGGATAAAACCTTCGTGAATGAGATTCTCTATCACCTTATTATCAACATCCACTATCTCACCAACAAGCCCATATTTTCCATCTGCTTTTGGCTCTGCTACAATAAAATTTGCATCTTTTCCACTTATGCCAATCGCCTTGCCTCCATGCAGATTAAGTAGTGCTGTTATCTCTTTATTGATGCTTCCACTTAGCACCATCTCTACGACTTCCATCACCTGCTCTGTCGTTACACGCATACCGTCCACAAACTCCGTTCCAAGTTGAAGTTTATCAAGCATTGCACTAATGCGATTGCCCCCACCATGAACAACAACAGGCTTAATTCCCACAAGATAGAGCAAAATAATATCCTGTGCAAATTTCTCTTTTAACTCAGGATTAATTTGTGCTGAACCACCATATTTAATGACAAAAATCTCATTTTGATACTGTTTTATATATGGCAAAGCATCCAAAAGAGTCTTTGCCGTCTCTATCTTTTTACTTATCATCGCCACTCTCCTTACTAAACTCAATAATATCTTCGGCAGATTCTATCTGTTTGTTTCTTCTATTGAAAAATGCTTTCTCTGCTTTTTTCTTACTATACTCTTGACACTCTTGCGGAATCGGCATTCCCGGTTTTTGCTCAATATTATCGCACATTGTTCCTGTCACTTTAAAGTTTGCACACCCACTCATCAAAAGAACAACTGCTATTACTGCTAAAATTTTATACATATATATTCCTATTTTTTCTTCATTATCAAATCAAGATATTTTTGAGGGGTTACACGCATCATCTCTCTTGCAAGCCAGCGTATCTGAAAATATGCCGCACCACTCTCTCTGAGTGTAAAGTAATTTTTTAAACTTCTTAAATTAAAAGTAACTACCATATCTACTTTGACATTATCGCCAATAATATGCTTAAAAGCATCGCCAACATTTCGCTTCTTTTTCCCATTTTCCAAAGCTTCATAGAGTGCCGCAGCATCTCCTTGAAACTCCTCTAAAAAGCTGAGAGAACTCTTTGCAACTGCCAAAGAGTAAAAATCTTCTACAACATGAAATTGATAATTTAACTTCTCATACATACCATTAATTTCAATTCTGTTATACGCCTCATCAGCAGTAACAAACATATTAAATGAAAGCACTTTTTGTATAAAAAACTCTCTATCATCCCCTACTTTTGAAGCGACAAAGGCGTTAATAAGCGAACTCATCGTATAACGAGTGCTACGGACACTTATGGCTTGGATTCTATGGCGTGCATGCTCTTGCAATACACCACGACTTGTGCCACGAATAAGATAACTAAGATTTGCATGTTCTAAAATGGAGTGATGAAAGTATGTCCAAGCCAAATCATCAAGAAGATTTGATTCCTCTATTTTATTAAGCGTTTGACACATCTCTGGGTTTGGAAGTCGATTTTCTATCTCTTGGACAATATCATTTTCACTATTTGAAAAACTATCATAACATGTACGCGCGGCAGTTTCAGCAACACCAATACCTGTATCTTGAAGCAATACTACTTCAGGTAGAAAATATTTTATTCCGTACATCTCTTGCATAAAACCATCCCAAATCAATTTGACATATTTTACTACAATTTAACTTATTGCTTACTTCTGTACACCATCCAAAATAGGTACAAAGTCACAATCTTCTAGCTCCTCTTCAACTATACGCGAGCCATTTTTCACAAAACGCATAATGACCTGCTTATTCCCTTTTTGCAAAGGAGCTACGAGTATTCCACCATCACGCAACTGCTGGAAAAGTTTTTCTGGTATCTCCTTTGCAGTGGCTGAAAAAAGAATTCTGTCATAAGGAGCATAAGAGACCCAGCCATTTTGCCCATCATCTGTTCGCGCATGAATGTTATTAATTCCCAAGTCACGAAATCGTTTTTTTGCCTCCATCAAAAGTGGTTCAATACGCTCAACAGTAAAAACACCTCTAAAAAGGTGTGAAAGCACTGCGGCTTGATATCCACTTCCACAACCAACTTCTAAAACTCTATCAGCTCCCCGTGGAATAAGGTATTCAGTCATTTTTGCAACAGTTAAAGGTGAACTTATAAACTGTGATCCTCCTATAGGCAAAGCATCAAGCTTATAAGCATTCTGATGAAATCCAGTTGGAACAAAAGCCTCTCTATTTGTATTTGCTATTGCCTCTTTCACTATTGAAGAGAGCGTAAATTGCTTCTCTATTTCATCTGCCATCCGTGCATTTTTTGTTGCTGTTATTCTATCCAAATTACTCTATCCCCACATCCATATATCTTCGCATTAAAGATATATCTTTTTTCTTATATTCTACTTTTAAGCAAGGTGTATTCCCATTGTAATATGCTGTAGAATCTGGAGCAATAATTGCACTTATTTTGGTACATTCATCATTCTTGGAGTCACTTGCAATCACATAACATTGGTTCATAAGTGCAAGTGATTGTGTGAGTATTTTGAAGTGTTCACTTCTTATCTTTCCCCACCAAGCAGGTACAGCTATAACATCTGCCCCTTCACATTTAGACCACAACTCTTTAAAACGGAGTTCAAAACAGATTAAAATTGCAATTTTTATGCCCTCAACTACCACGAAATCAATATCTTTTGTATTTCCCTCTACAAAATATTTCTCTTCACCACCAAACTTAAAAAGTTTTGCCTTAGCCCTTTCATAGATTACTACACCATTGTGAAAAACTTTTGCAAAATTATAAACACTACCATCGCGTTTTTCTATAATTGTAAGTATAACAGTTTTATTGATGCTGGCTTTTTTTATCGCTTCAATAGCAGAGGGAGCAAAGGCAGTAACGGCTTCAAAATTTTCATAATCAAAACCAGTTAGAACTACTTCAGGAGCAACTATAATGGAATTCTCTTTTACACTTTTTATAGAAGAAAGAAGTGTATGCAGATTAGCATTGTAATCAGATGTTGTTTCAAAAGAGAGTGTGCAGAGCAAATATTTTTTATGCATTATTTGTCTTTTTAGAAAAATTATAAAGCTCTTTATCAAAATACTCTAATAATTCTTCTATTTCCTCAAAAATAT
>FPHH01000100.1_pt1 | contig 16166 bp, 16 predicted proteins | sample 1057331 | NCBI WGS metagenome assembly FPHH01 (sample SAMEA4473311, study PRJEB15554) | hydrothermal vent metagenome | biome: marine basaltic hydrothermal vent biome; feature: marine hydrothermal vent; material: water | place: Pacific Ocean | collected 2011-06-14/2011-07-23 | depth 1155 m
TTGCAATTGATGGTGAAATTGTAAATGGTGCAGGGAGTTTTGATGAATCAAGTCTCAATGGTGAAAGTGAGCCAATCTTTAAAAATGTTGGTGATACAATTATTAGTGGAACGGTAAGTATTGATGCTGATGTAAAATATAAAACGACAAAAGATTTTGCACACTCAACCATGAGTAATATTGTGGCTCTTCTTGAAAATGCTATGAATAATAAGCCACATATTCAGCAACTAGCAAATAAAATTAGTGAATATTTTTCTACAATTATTTTAGCATTGTCATTCTTTACTTTTATTGGATGGTTTTTCTACTCTTCTAGTTTTGAACAGTCATTTATGATATCTATCTCTGTTATTGTTATTGCATGTCCTTGTGCATTGGCTCTTGCTACTCCTGTTGCTACTTTAGTGGGTCTCTCAATTGCTTCAAAAAGAGGAATACTCTTTAAAGAGGCCGTGCAATTAGAGACTATGGCAAATATTGATATTTTGGTGCTTGATAAGACGGGAACGATTACAAAAGGGAAGCCCTCTGTTGTAAAGGAAAAGATTTGGAGTGCGTTTGATAAGTCATTGCTTAATTCATTACTACTGAACTCCAAACATCCTATTGCGCGTGGAGTTCAAAATTATATTTTTGATGATGCTCTTCAATGTTTTGAACTTGAAAGTTTGAAAAATGTACCTGCTCAAGGGATTACAGCAATGTATAAAGGTAAAATGGTTGCTGGTGGTAATGCAAAATTGATGCAGACTATTGGAATAGAAAATATTCAAAGCAGTAGTGAAAATAGCGAATTTTATTTTGCTTATGGTGGAGAACTATTGGCAAAGTATGAGCTTTTTGATATTCCTCGTGAAGATGCAAAAGAGGTCATTGCCAAGATTAAAAAATTTGGTATTGATATTATAATGCTTACAGGAGACCATGAGAGAAGTGCGAAAAAAGTGGCAGAATTAGTAGGTATTCAAAAATTTGAGTGTGAGATGACTCCTGAAGGAAAAGCACAATATATTGAGACTCTGCATAAAGAAGGTAACAAAGTAGTGATGGCTGGTGATGGGATTAATGATATTTTGGCACTTGCAAATAGTGATATCGCTATTGCTATGGGAAATGGAAGTGATATTGCTATAGAAGTGAGTGATGTTGTCTTACTCAATGATACTTTTCACTCGCTTTATGATAGTTTTAAAATTTCTAAAAGGACATTTAGAATGATAAAAGAGAATTTGGCACTCTCTTTTGTATATAATGCTATTACAGTTCCACTTGCAATGGCAGGGTTTATTATTCCACTTATTGCAGCTATCTCTATGAGTGTGAGTTCTCTGCTTGTCGTAGGAAATTCTATGCGTATAAAATTTGGTTATAAGGATTAAAATATGAGTTCTTGGGTAATAGGTATGATGTTGGGAGTATCGGTTTTTTTAGGAAGTATTGCTGTTGTTGCACTTATGTGGGCGATTAAAAAAGGGCAGTTTGATGATGAAGAGAAGTTTTTAAATGCTGTTAAATTTGATACAGTAGAAGACCTGAATGACGCTGCTAATTTGGAACGAAAAAAAGAGAAGTTAAAGAAAAAAGAGTATAGACCAGAGTAAAAGAGATGAATTGCCACAAGGGCAATTCTAAAATCAGAGATTATTTTCCGATTTTTTGTGCTACAGCTTCTAAGTCAGCATCTGAATAACGAGCTACTTGACCATGCATAACACCTTTTAATGGGCCACCAAAAGTTCCAGCTTTATACCCTTTAAGAGCTTTTGCAATTTCAGCATGTGTTAAATCTTTAACAATTTTAGATTTACCCATAGCGTGTTTTTCAAAGTTATGACCATGACATGCAGCACAAGCAGCAGTATTAACAGCAGCCATTGCAACTGAAGAGATTGCTGCAGCAGCAATTGAAGCGATTACGATTTTTTTCATTTTTTTTCCTTAATATAAAGTTTCACGCACATTATATAAGTTCTATTCTTAAATACTTGTTAATGAATTTAAAGGTATCATTATATTAAAATAAATTTATTATAGGTGTGAAGATGCGATACATTGAAGATGATTTAAAAGATAAAACAATATTAATAACAGGTGGTGCGGGTTTTATAGGTTCAAACTTGGCATTCTATTTTCAAGAGAATCATCCTGATGCAAAAGTAGTTATTCTTGATGCTTTTAGAAGTGGAGAGACTTTGAGCAATGGTAATCTTAAAAGTTTTGGGCATTTTAAAAATCTTATTGGCTTTCGTGGGGAGATTATTAGTGGAGATATTAATGACAAAGATTTACTGCTTGATTTAGAAGTAAATTATGATTTTGACTATATTTTTCATGAGGCAGCAATCTCTGATACAACAGCACAAGAGCAAGATTTAATGATTAAGACGAATGTGAATGCCTATAAAGATTTGCTTGATTTGGCAGTTGCACATAATGCCAATATGATTTATGCATCTTCTGCTGCTACCTATGGAAACGCAGAGTCTCCTCAGAGAGTTGGTCGTGAAGCACCAAATAATGTTTATGGTTTTTCAAAACTCTCTATGGATCATCTCTCACGAGAATATATGAAAGAGTGTGATATAAATATTGTAGGGTTGCGTTATTTTAATGTCTATGGAGCAAGAGAGTATTTTAAAAATAGCACCGCGTCAATGGTTTTACAGTTTGGTCATCAGATATTAGCAGGAAAAAATCCGCGTCTTTTTGAGGGAAGTGATAAAATTCTTCGTGATTTTATTTACATTGAGGATATTATTCAAGCCAATATTAAAGCGATGCAACCAAATACAAGTGGTATCTATAATGTAGGGACAGGTAAAGCAAGAAGTTTTCAAGACATCGTAGATATTCTTCAAAAAGAGCTTGGCACCTCTTTAGAGTGTGAATATATTCCAAATCCGTTTATTGGTTCGTATCAATTTCATACAGAAGCAGATATTACAACAACGAAAGAGGCTTTGGGCTATGCACCTGCTTATGAGATGGAGGATGGCATAAAAGCCTATGTTCCTGAGATTAAACGCATTTATGAGACAGAAGTGAAAAAATAGATTATGCAAATTTTTAAAGATGCAACGCCAAAGATTTTGGTTGTAGGTGATTTTATGATAGATCACTATCTGTGGGGGAGTTGTGAGCGAATATCTCCTGAAGCTCCTGTGCAAGTTGTGGATATTACCAAAGAGACAACAGTGCTTGGTGGGGCAGGAAATGTTGTCAATAATCTTAAAACACTTGGTGCAGAGGTAAGTGTCGCTGGTGTTATTGGTGATGATGAAAATGGTAGAGAGCTTCTTAATATGCTTGATACTATTGGCGTTGGAAGTGAAAAACTTATTCTTCAGAAGGGACGCAAGACATCAAAAAAGAGTCGTGTTATTGCAGTAAGTCAGCAGATCCTTCGTTATGATAAAGAGAGTAAAGAGGATATTAAAGCAACTTCTGTAGAGCAGATAGTAGTAAAAATAGAAAAAGATATAGCACAATATGATGCAATAATTCTCTCTGATTATGGAAAGGGTGTGCTTACCAAAACTCTTTGTCAAAAAGTTATTAGCGTTGCAAATCAAAAAGGCATAAAAGTGCTTGTCGATCCAAAAGGGAGTGATTTTTCTAAATATCGAGGTGCCTATCTGCTTACACCAAATAAAAAAGAGGCTATCTTAGCAACAGGCATTGATATAAAAGATGAGGTATCTCTCAAAGAGGCTCTTTTAAAGCTTAAAAATGAGTGTGATTTAGCTATTTCGCTTATTACACTCTCTGAAGATGGTATTGCTATTTATGATAATGAGGTAAAAACTTTTCCAACGGTTGCAAAAGAGGTCTTTGATGTTACAGGAGCTGGAGATACTGTTATCGCATCTATTGCTTTTGCATTGAGTATTTCCAAAACCATTGATACTGTTGCAAAATTTGCGAATCTTGCCGCGGGTGTTGTTGTGGGAAAAATTGGTTCGGCGACGGTGACTATTGATGAGATAGAGGAGTATGAAGCCTCATTGCATAAAAGCACTTCAGATGCACATATTAAAAGTTTTGAAGATATAGATGCTATAGTTTCTCGTTGTAGAGCTAATGGTAAAAAGATTGTTTTTACCAATGGATGTTTTGATATATTGCATGTTGGGCATGTAAAATATCTTCAAATTGCAAAGAGTTTTGGTGATATTTTGATAGTAGGACTTAATTCTGATGCCTCTGTTGCAAGACTTAAAGGTCCATCAAGACCTGTAAATATTGCAGAAGATAGAGCCTATCTCTTAGCAGCACTTGAAGCTGTTGATTTTGTCGTGCCATTTGAAGAGGATACCCCTTATAATTTAATAAAAATGATTGAGCCAGATATTTTGGTAAAAGGTGGTGATTATGCAGGAAAAGAGGTTGTAGGCACAGAATTTGCTGGTGCATTAAAACTTGTAGATTTTGTTGATGGTAAAAGCACAACGAAAACTATAGAAAAAATACAAGGACAAATATGTTAAAAAAGGTTACATTAATAGCACTTCTCTCTGTATCTTCTTTTGCTATGCATAGTGCGGAAGTAAATATAAATGATACAGATTTGGAGATAAATGCCAAAATAGATTTGGGGCAGTTTAACGAAAATATTATGCCAAATACCACTTTTTTTGGTTTTAGAATGGTTGATAGTGATAAGGTTCATAGCTCTCATAAAAGCTATAAGCATGATCCTTACTATGAATTAAATTTTTTGATGAAAAGAGCAGTTTCTGATAGTGGTTTTAGTATAGGAATGGGTGTAAAATGGAACTATACTACTGATTTCTCATCTATTCCTTTAGGTCTTGAGGGAACATACAAAATTCCTGTTACTAATTTTGTGCCGATGTATCTCAATGCAGAAGCCTATTATGGACCAAAAATTTTAAGTTTTGGAGATGCAAATAGATATTATGAATTTCGTTTGAGTTATGATATTGAACTTATTAAAAATGGAAGAGTTACTCTTGGATACCGTTCTATGCATACAAATTATCAAGATGCAAGAGGCGATTATGTCTACAATCACGCTCTCTATGGCGGTTTTAAATTTTTCTTTTAGAGTTTTAGCTCTTTTACAGCTGCGATTACTTCAAAAGCCGTAATTTCTTTCATACAATTATGATGCTTGAGTGGGCATTCCCTTTTCATACAAGGCGAACACTCAAGCTCATGTCTTACTATTTTACTCTTTTTATTCATCCATTGTGAGGTCTCTTTATAGCGTGTTGGTCCAAATATAGCAACTGTTGGGACTTGATAGGCTGCTGCTACATGCATAGGTCCACTATCATTAGTGATAAAGAGTGAACACCCTCCAATATTTGCACAAAGTTCTTCAATATTGGTTTTTCCTGCTAAGTTGCTAAAGTTTTTTACCCCAAGTCTTATAAGATTTTCTTCTATCTCTTGTGCCATAGCAACTTCATTAGGACCTCCAAAAATAATAATATCATAGCTCTTTTTGAAATAGGCAGCCACCTCGGCAAAACGCTCAGGATACCATCTTTTTGCACTTCCATAGGTAGCTCCTGCATTGATACCAAGTGTTGGTTTTTCAAATTTGAGAGGTTTTATATAGAGTTGCAGTGCTCCAATAGTGTAATTTTTCTCTGTTGCATTGACCATAGCGATTTGGCAATACTGTTTTACGAGGTGTTGGTTTGTTTCTATCTTTGGAGTATGAGAAAGCAGAAATATGGAGTGCCAAGATTGGCGTGCAAGGCAGAGCACTGTGCCTGTCAAACGCAGTAGTAAAGAGGAGTAGATATTATTGCGGAAGCTTACAGCCATATCAAAAGCACCAAGCTCTTTTGCTAATTTGTAAGTAGCTAGAAATCTTGAAGAGCTCTTTTTAGTCTTATCTACAATAGCCTTCTCACAGCGTGGATGGTGTTTGAGTGCTTCAATACTTACATAACTCCCGATAAAAGTAAAAGCGACATTCTGATATGTAGTGCTAAGTAGCTCAATAGCAGGAGTAGCCATTACAGCATCACCAAGCCAATTTGGTAATATTATTAAAATCCTCATACTGTAGAATCCTTTTTGAAGATAATTTTATAGAGTATATGTGTTACTATCCAAACGATAAAAAAAGAGGTAAAAATATCACTTAAAAAATGCCCTCCAGCAATAAGCCTTGCAAAACTAACGAGGATACCATAGCTGATGGCAAGAGTCATCCAAAACTTGCGTCTTTTTTGCGAAAGAAGAGCAAAACCTACAAATGCAAATGCAGCTGAGGTATGTCCAGAGCTAAAAGAGTGCCCTTTTTGATTACTGAGTACAAAAGCAGGAGTAAAAGTTTTATGCCCTCCAAACTCTTTAATATTTGCAGGTCGTGCGCGTCCCCAGTGATTTTTAAGTGTTGCATTTACTATAAGCCCAGGAGCAACGCTTAGCACTAAAATAATATAGAGCATTACTTTATTGTTCAATCCTAAAATATTTCTCTTTTTGATTTTATTGTAAAAATAGATACTAAATGAAGCAAGTGTAAAAGTAATAAGCATAATTTTTACTGAATGATAAAAAAATCGCTCAAAGAGAGAACCTTTGAGATAAAAGGAGTGACCATCATAAAAGAGAGCAGAAGTTTGAATATCTATTTGTGGAAAAAATAGAAAAAATAGGGAGAAGAGTAGGGCAGCTAACCACATATAGAGTTTTACATTCAAATAGTTTTTATTGAGTTGTTGCATCATTTTTGTGCATCCTTTATAAAAATATAGAGAGGCGAAGAGCCAATAGTGAGTGTTGCATCATCTATAGGCTCTCCATCTCGTGAATAGACATTGAAAAATGGCTCATTTTTCAGCGTTGTCTCTTTTAATGACCAGTGAATTTGTAGTAGTTGCTCCTCTACAAGAGATTGAAAAATATAGTAACCTCGCTTACTATCAAAGCGTAAAAATTGTGCATTTTTGAGTGTTTTATACATATATTTATAAGTTGTAAAAGCAGCTCTTTTCTTTATGCCATTTCTGTTGTCAACCAAACCATATCCTGCTGCAATAAGTTGATGCCATGAGACAGAATTAACCTGCTGGGAGGCAAAAGCATGAAGGTAGTAGCGAAGCATAAAGTCGGCATACGAAGATGTATCTATACACTCATATTCACTTGTTGGGGCATAGGGTGCCGTGTTTGAGATTGGCCAATTTGTCTCAGTAATATGAAGCTCTGATTTTGTTTTTACAGAGAGCCAGACCATTGTAGAGAGTAGGGCAATTTTATCAGAGAGGGCAAAGCCTAGTTGTGTATTTTCAGGGGCACCGCGTCTATCGACATAGAGGAGTGCCGAGATGCCATCAAATTTGCATTTGCAAAAGTTAAAAAGGGTATGAATAGTATAGTGAAATTCAAAATCAATAACGCCACTACCAATAAGTTTGATATTTTTATACTCCTTTTGACGAAGGTCAAAGGCAACTCGGTAGAAGTTGAGATACTCTCTTACAGAGAAAAATCCCCATTTGGCACGGTTAATAGTAGAGCCAATTTCAAAAATATCTACAAGGGTATGGAGTTGGTCAAATATTTTGTTTAAATCCTTTTTTGTCAGCTCCAAATCTTCAATATGCTCTCTATCTTGCAAAATTTTAAGAGTTATCTTTTTTGTGCTATTTTGCTCTATAAAGCTTTTGAGCTGTGGTAACTTCTCCATCTCCCAAAGCTTCAAACGAAGAAGAATATGTTGCACTCCTATTTCATCCAAAAGTTGTTGTGTCTCTTGTGGCTCTCGCTCAAAATCAACACCAAGAGAGAAAAACTCTTGCGAGTTTATCTCTTTTCTTCGTATAAAAGGGAGAGAGAGGAGTGAAAAGGGAAGCAAAATAAGAGCGAGTAAAAAGGTCGTAATAAGTGAAGAACGCTCTTTAAGACGCATACTCTTTTTGTATGCTTTGTCTTTAAGTTGTGCTGGTTGGTCGGAGTAGTTATCCCATGAAAATGGTGCTTGCATTATTTTCTCCGTTTAAGTCTATTATAAATTTTTTGATAGTGTTGCATCATGGCCGTTGCAGAGTAGTTATGAATACTCTTTTTGGCATTTGTTGCGAGTCTTTTTGCTTTTTCTTTGTTGTTATAGAGTTCTAAAAGTGCTTCTTGTATGGCTGAAGAGTCTTTAACAGGGGTAAGCAGTCCATTCTCTTTATCTTGAATAATATCTACAATACCACCAACCTCACTTGCAATAATAGGTGTTTCAAGTTGCATAACATCAAGTAGAATTGATCCAAGTCCCTCGTTGTTTGATGGGAAAACAAAGAGATCAAAACTGCTGATATAGTCATTTACATTCTCAACAAATCCTTCAAATGTAACATTTTGAAGCTCCTTTGCCTGGGCTTTGAGTTTTGCTTCATCTTGCCCATTTCCTACAAAGAGGAAATGGATGTCAGGGTGAGAATGTGCAACTGCTTTTGCGACTTCTATAAGGTATGATTGCCCTTTATGTTTATCATCAAGTGCACCAATATTCCCTACAAGATACTTTTTTGCAAATCTTTTTTTGATTGCATTGACGCACTCTTTATCTACTGTTGCGTTTGTATAGGCACTTGGAATGATTGCTGTTTTTGCATTTGGAGTTACTTTGAGTATCTCTTTTTCTATAGCTCTTGAGAGTGCTATAACTTTTGTGGCATCTGCATAGATTTTTCTGTTTAAAAAGTTGTTTTTTATAGGATTATCTACCCGTCTTGTGATGATATAGGGAATGGATGTCACAATATGGGCAAAGTAGGCAAATTGTGCTGCTTTTGTCTCATGGGCATGAAGTAGTGAAGCACCTTTTATTGCATCTAAATGGAGGATATAGGGCTTGCTTATCTCTATAATCTCAAGATTTTTGATATTTTTACACCGTTTTGTAAGCTGAGAATCTTTGCGTAGAATGAGTTTTTGTCTCCATCCAGCTTTTGCAAGTGTTTCAATAAGGAGCTGTGTTTGACGCTCTCCTCCTCGAAAACCTTTTGCAAAATTGCAATGCACAAGGAGCATTCTATTGCTCCCAAAGAGATTGAGAAGACTCTTTTGCATTTCGCATCTCAATAAGTTTGGCGTATTTCATATAGGAGTTAATAGATGCTGTAAGGGAGATAGTAAGCCCATCAAGCCCTTGCATAAATCCTCTTTGTAAGAAGTATTTTCTAAAAAAGGCTGCCATAAAATGTAAAAATGGAGAGAAACCATTTGCTTTTTTATCTTTTTCAAGGAGCATTTTTGCACCACGCGAACTAAAACGGTTGGTTTTATTGAGAAGGTCATGGTAATTTTTGTAGGAGTAGTGGATAATGTTTCCCTCAAGAGGTTTAACATCTCTACTCTGCACACTTGAGTGTCCCATAACCTCTTTGAATTTTGTAGCATTTTTATTATAGAGACGGGTGCATCTATCAGGATACCAGCCACACACTTTTATCCATCTATCGCCTATATAATTTTTGCGTTTGAAGCTATAGGCCTCAGGATGGATAGAAGCACTTTTTACTTTTTGAATAGCTTCACTCATCTGTGCATCTACTCTCTCATCTGCATCTATACTGAGTATCCAATCATAAGTAGCGTATTTGAGAACGACATTTTTTTGAAAACCATCTCCAAGATACTCTTGCATAACTATTTTCGCACCGAGTGATTTTGCAATCATGACCGTTGCATCACTACTATTTGAATCTACCACGATAATCTCATCACAAACATCTTGAAGAGACTCTATGCAGGCCTTGATGTTGTGCTCTTCATTGAGTGTGATTATATTTGCTGTTATTTTCATCTTTTGTTCTTTAGGTAATTTTTTAACTCTTTTTGTTTTTGAATCTTTTTTACACTCTTTTGAACAATCTCAAAAGAGGGTGCAAACTCTAAGGATGACAGTTTTACATACTCTTTTACCAAAAATGCAAGATCCTCCTCTTTTGCCCAAAATTTATTAAAATTCTGGAGACCCTCTTGTGGGGTAATGGTTTTAAAGTGCATACGGTTTATATCTACAAGAGAGAATCTATAGTCTCCATTGGGTAGTTTGGTAATAAGAATATTTCCAAGGGAATAATCTACATGCCAGACACCTTTTTTGTGAAGTTCGTAGGTAAAAGCGGCAAACTCTTTTAAAATTTTCTCTCTATCCTCTACCTTATGATGGAAAACTTCTCGTATAGTGAAGTCATACGCTTCATAGAGAGAAACAAAATAACTCTCTCCTAAAAGTCCCTTTTCAAAGAACTCTATAACACCTATTGGTTCAGGTGTATTAATTGCAAGTTTTTGGAGTTTTTGTGCGTTGAGGTAGGATTTTTTTGCTTTTGAATCTCTCACAAAAGAATAGACAAACCGATTAAGAAGATGAGGTGTTTTAAAAGATTTTATAACATATTTTGTGCCATCAATTTTGATTATTTTGAGTTCATTTCTCGCTTTATGGATACTTTTATCCGAAGATTGAAAAATAGTCTGTATATTAAGTAAGTGCTCTTTAAAAGAGGTGTGTTTTGGATTGAGAATGTATTTATAAGACAAATAAGTTCCTAAAAAAATCTTTTGCTTAAATTATACTATAAATCAGTTTATTTTTAAGCCATATCTTTGATAGAGTTGCTATAATTTTTCAATGAGAGGAAGCGAGTGAAAAAATTTTTAAAAAAACAACGAGAAAAACTCAAACAATTCTATTACCGTTATCTATTAAAAGGTGATGACTTTTCGATTATTTCTAATAACTGCTGGGGAACGAGAACTTATCAAAAATATGGATTACAATACAAATCACCTTTTCAGAGTCTCTTTATTTTTGCTCCAGATTATATAAAACTTATTGAAAATTTTTCAGTGGATAGACTAAAAATTGTCAATTTTATAGAAAAAGAGGATTCAAAATACTATAATGAAATAAATAGTGGTGAATTAAAAGAGCTTACTTACCCTATTGGTATATTAGAAGATGGGTGTGAAGTGCATTTTCAGCACTACAAATCAGAAGCGTATGCAAAAGAGAAATGGGATACTAGGGTAAAAAGGATTAACCCAGAGAAGTTGTTGTTTAAATTTAGTGATGGCTATTTGGCAACTGACGCATTGATAGCTCAATTTGATAATTTAGAGCATAAAAATAAGATTTGTTTTACGGCAAAAGAGTATCCAGAGTTAAAAAGTGTTGTTTATATGAATAGATTTCAAAAAGAGAAGAGTGTATCATTAGAGTGGAAATATGATAAATATTATATCTCTATTCATAAGTTTATTAATGAAAATTTATATTAAGGGTGTGTGGTTGCAATGGATGAGAGTATAGTATTTTTAGAAGATTTTATAGAGAGATTGGCAGAGAAAAATATTGCTATGCCAAGTTTGCGTTACAAGCCCTACACAAAAGAGGTGGCTTTTAGTGGAGATTATGATTTTATTACCTCCCCTAAGAGTATTGATTCCATACTGCAGACGCTCTTTGAACTTGCAAGTAGCTATTGTATAAATTTTGTGATTGATAGAATAAAATATGGAAAAATTATGATTTATATTTACAATAAATATGATGATAACTCTATTATTTTGGAGATTTGGACATATCTTGATGTAAAATGTCCTAAAAGTTTAGGGTATATTTTATGGGAAGATATTGAAAAAGAGATTGTATCTGATACAAAAAAAGGGTATGCACTCTCTTTAGAATTTGAAGCACTCTATTATATTGCACATCTGCAAAGTAAGAAAAAAGATTTGCGTGTTGCTTTAATTCAAATGCGTCTTCATCACTATCTAGATGCACTTAAGGTAAAAAAATCTGATTTGGTTAAGTTTTATGAGATACTTTTAAAAGATGCAACATCATTGGATGAGATAGCTACGAAAGTGAATGGTATTTTGATAGAAAAAGGGTTGTTATATACAAATGCCAATAGAGAAAAAGCAGCAAAAGTGCTAGAAATACGCCTAAAACGCGCTCAAGCTCGTATCTATGCACAACTACTACGAAAAATAAAAGTTATTCCTGTGGTTGGTCCTGATGGGGTAGGGAAGACCTCTATTATTGAAGGTATCAAGAAAAATGCTCATTCTAAAATTAACTATTATCGTTTTAAGGGGCTCTTTCGGCATAGTCTGCTCTATAAACTCTCATCACTCTATTTAAGAAAAAAATTGCCACAGAGTATGCCTAAAAATCAATATGATGATATCTATGGTGCATGGCTTATTCGTATAGCCTCTTTGCGGTATCCGTTGGTGGTTCTTTCTGCATGGCTTAGTGGAAGATTCTATTTTTCAGACAGATTTTTTCATGATTATATTATTCAAGATACCCGTTTTTTAGAAAAAGAGGCAAAATTACGAAAAAATTGGAAAGAACTACTCAAATTTATACCAAATAGCTTCTGGTTTATTCATCTTGATGCTCCTACTGAGGTGATTCTTTCACGAAAAGAGGAGTTAAATGCAATTGCAATAGAGCATTATAGAGAGTATATTTTTCAAATGTATCTGCAAAAGCCCTCTTTAGTGTATAGCTATATCAATACTTCTCTTGATTTACAAAGATGTGTAATGCCACTCTTACATCAAGCAAAAAGTATAGGAATCAAATGAAAAAAGTGCTCTTAAAAGATGCTAAACTACTTGGAAGTGGCAATGAAAGATTTTGTTATCTTCATCCTGAAGATTTTAATCGAGTGATTAAAGTGCCACATAACAAAAGAGAGAAGAGTCGCCATCAAAATGAGCTAGAGTATCGATATATGAGATATTTACAAGAGCATAATATCGATATATCTCATTTGACAGCTTGTTATGGTTGGGTGGAGACCGATATGGGGAGAGGATTACTCTTTCAAAGAGTAAGAGATAAAGATGGAGATGACTCTATCACATTCAACGAGGCACTCAAAAGTGGCATTTTGTCGGTTGAAGAGGCAAAAAAGTTGCTCCAAGAGTTGCGACTCTATTTGGAGAAAAACAGTATCTTATTTATTGATGTTGGGTTGGATAATATCTTATGCCAAAAACAGGAAGATGGTAGCTATAAGCTAGTCATTATTGATGGTGTTGGAGCGAGGCGTTTGGGAGTGAAGTTTTGGTTTTATCTTCATTGCAAACTCTATACCAATTATAAGGTAAAGAGGCAGTGGAAAAAACTAGAAGATAATTTTAATAAACTTGTATTGGAACTTTTATGATATTTGATTATGCACTTGTTATAGCGTTGGTTTTTTATATTTATATAGTGATAAAAAGAGTAAAAAAATATAATTATGATACAACAAAAGATTATATTTATAATCTAGAAAAAGATTTTATTACAACAGTAGAGCTACAAAATAGTAGTTTTAGACTCTCTTGTGATGCGTATGATACGCTATTTTTAAAAGTAGAATTTTCATTCAATCCTATTTCCTATTTTCTAAAACCCTATATAACTATTCAAAATCAAAAACACTACTTTGAATATGGAACAAAGGGGATTCGTTATCTTAATCTCTCTGGGATTGATGCAGGTGAAGTAAGCATGCATCTACATCATCTTTCATTAAAAGAAAAAAGTCTCTCTTTGTATGGATATAAAAATAGCATAAATCTTCAAGAGCCTCTCCTTATTTTGGCACCGCATGCTGATGATGCTGAGATAGCAGGGTTTGGATTATATAAATCTGCCAAAAATGTTACTATTGTTACGACTACAATTGGAGAGCATGGCAACTGTAACTATTGTGATATTTATAACCAAAACAAAGTAAAAGCCACTTTGAAAAAAGCAGAATTAAGAGTGATAGATGCTTTAAGTGTTGGACTCTATGGAGGTATAGATATAAAAGACTCTTTAGCACTTGGTTATTTTGGTGGAACGCTTCAATGGATGCGAGAAAATCCTGATAAAGATGCCTCTTCTCTTCGAGAAGGTATAGAAGATAGGAATAAGTTTAGAAGAGTCTCCCATGCAAATATTACGCTTCCAGCAGTTACTAGGCCTAATTATAAGGCTTTTGTAGATGATTTAGTATTGATTATATCACAGTTCAAACCTGCTAATATTCTAACACCACATCCAGCAATAGATTCTCACCCTGACCATAAATATACAACTTATGCCCTATTAGATGCCTTAAAAGAGACAAAACATAGATGTAATATAGTGGCATATACAAACCATTTAGCACTTAGCGAATCCTATCCTGTTGGTAGTATGCATGCATCTATAACGCTTCCACCAAATTTTGAGGAGTTCTATTTTGATAGTATCTATTCGTTCAATTTAGAGCCTGATTTACAGATAGATAAGTTTTTTGCACTTGAAGCTATCCATGATTTAAGAGACTCTAGCATACAAATCTCTATAAAAAAAGCCTATAAACATCTTAGTAGGCTTATTACAAGAGTGATAAAAGGCAAAGATAAGAGCTATTATAGGCGTGCAGTGAGAGCAAACGAGCTCTTTTTTGTGATAGAGAGTGAAAATAGCGATAGGTTATTAGAGGTATAGCTCCTTATATCTCTTTACAATATTGTTCGGTTGAAATTTTTCTGTATATTTTTGAAAATTCCACTCTTTTTCTTCTTTCAAAGTAGCAACCATTTTTTCTGCAAATGCTTTGATATTAAAATCTACCAAATACTCCTCTAATCCATCACACATTATATCGCTTACTCCGCCCTCTGCCTTTGTTGAGATTATTTTTGTTTCACATGCTAACGCTTCTACCAAAACCATACCAAACCCCTCTGCCTTAGATGTTAAGGTGAGCAGTTTGGCATTTTTAATCCAAGGATAGGGATTTTCAATCAGACCTAGTGTTTTTACAAAAGAGTCTAAAGCAAGTTCTTGAATCTCCTTTTTAATATTTTGCATATCATTTCCATCTCCTATAAGCACGAGTGAGACTCTTAAACCTAACTTTTCTCTGGCATACTTATAACTTTTGAGTAAAAAAGATATATTTTTATTGGCAACTATTCTACTCACACTTACTATATAATCCTCTTGAATATCTGGAGTATAGGCAAATGATTTTTTTTGGATACTCTCTATATCAAGTGGATTATAGACAACATTTAGAGATTTTGCTTTTACATTTGTTATTTTTAAAACCTCTTCTATCTTCTCTTTTACCCCATGGGAGACACCAGCAAGATTTTTTCCTGCATAGATACATCTTATATAAAGATTAGTAAGAGCTGTTCCATGGTCTATAAATACACTCTCTACCATCTCTACAACTCTATCATCTTTAAAAGGCCAGATGAGTTCAAATGTTCCATGTCCTCGCATAATAATAAGGTCAAATCTGCCATACTCTTTTTCTAATTTTTTGAGTTTGTATCTAAATACGGGTGCAAATAGAAGACCACTATAAAGAAAGTAAGTGCCTCGAAAAATAGCATTGAGAAGTTTTGCAAAGATTTTGAGAAAAAAACCTATACCTGTTAAATCAACTGTTTTAGAGAGATTAAAATAGTGAAAATAGACGCTCTCTTTTGGACTGAAAGCTCTTTTTTTATCCTTAAAATAGATAAGATGCGACTCATCTCCAGCATCTGCAAAGGCTTCAGAGAGATTGACAGCAACTCTCTCCATCCCACCAATTTTTAAACTTCTTACAATAATAGCTACACGCATAGAGAGATGCTCCTTCACTTTTTAGTGGCTAAATCGGCTATTTTGTTTCAAACTTTCCATTAAAACTCTGTTCAATTCACTTTTGTCTTTTAATTTTACAGGCTTATAACTTTTTGTATCTCGTATTTGATTGTCAAATGCTTTTGTTACAATGTCTGAAATAATAAAAGTATTATCCTTACAAATGATGGCATTTTCATTCCAATTTCCTACAAATGAACATCCTCTTTTGTAGTTTTTGTCAAATAAATTTTCACCATGGCTATAGTCAGAGTAAGGGTTAGTAACACCAAGTCTCTTCATAAGTGTTGGCACAACATCAAGATGCGAAGTCATATGATGCACTACTTCTGGTTTTGTCTCATTTTGGTCTTTGAATATAAATGTGCAACGAGCTTGTTGCATGTCATACGCAGAATTATGTCCATAATATCCATGTTCATAGAACTCTTGACCGTGGTCTGACATTACAATAATGATAGAGTTATTATAAAGCCCCTTTTTCTTTAAAATATCTATAAACTCTTTAAAACGAGCATCTACTGTATTT
>FPHH01000166.1_pt1 | contig 15908 bp, 19 predicted proteins | sample 1057331 | NCBI WGS metagenome assembly FPHH01 (sample SAMEA4473311, study PRJEB15554) | hydrothermal vent metagenome | biome: marine basaltic hydrothermal vent biome; feature: marine hydrothermal vent; material: water | place: Pacific Ocean | collected 2011-06-14/2011-07-23 | depth 1155 m
AAGCTGTTCAAATCACTACATCACACCACAAAATATTAAAATTGCAGGGCGAATATCTATGGATAATAGCTCTTTTTTGACGGACAAAGAGATACTTTTACTCTTTGATGATGCAAGAGTCGCAGCCAAACAGGCCTCTACAATAAGCTATGAGATGCTAACATCTTTAAAAGAATATATACAACGAAGAATTATTGAGGCGTAGTTTATCTTGATAATCTACTTGTTGGAAATGGGACTTTAGTCCCATCTATACTAGGTGAGACTAAAGTCTCACTTCCTAATACAACTTGGGATAGTTTTATTGAGGAGTAACTTTTACAATACCATTAGGGAAAATTACTCCGTCAATGCCTAAAAGCACAAGCTCTTCTATCTCTTTCTCCTCTTCGATATGAGTGAGTATTTTGGCATCAAAAAGATAATTTTCTGCTATCTTTTGTGCAGTTTTTGCAAGTGGAGTCTCCACTACGATATAGCTTGCATCAAGGGCTGCCGCATAGGCAATCTCTGTGCTATTTTTTACTTTGAGTGCAAAATGTATTCCATTCTCTTGCATATAAGTAATAATGTCAAGATTGTTCTCATCAAACTCCACATAAAGAAGAGAAGAGGGGGGAGTGCTAAAGATAGAATCAATATCAAAGATATGGTAAAACTTGGAACTTTGTAAAAATCTATGGCCAAAAAAGAGCATTAATTTGCCTCTTTGAGACATTCGCGTGAGCAGTAGTATCTTCCATTACTCAAAATCGCCTCATCTACTTCTACATAGACGCCACAGTTTGCACACTCTATCATATCATTGATTTGAGGCTCAGTTGTATCTCTTTGTTTTGGTTTTTTGGTTTCTCTTTGCGTTGTTGGTTTTGTTTTAAAAAACATAATATAAATAATAGCAATAACAGCCACAATAAGAAGGAATTTTAGTATCATATAGCTTCTCCTAGAAGTAAGTAGTGTCTGTTTGCTTGTTCTATTATTTTATAGCCCATTCCCTCTGAGACATCATTCATCTCATCAAACACCTTTTCCCCTTTATAAAAAAGGAGTTTAGAGTCTGCATCTCTAAAATTTTCACTCAATTTCAGAAGCATTTTTGTATCTGTAACAGCACGAGAGGTGATAATATCAAATATTTCACTCTCCATCTGCTCCACTCTTTTTTTTACAACACGAACATTTTGTAGCCCCAAGTCTGCTTTGATAAACTGTAAAAAACTTGCCCGTTTTGTCAGTGGTTCTACAAGTGTTACCTCTGTTTGTGGCAGTGCAAGGGCAAGTATCATCCCTGGAAATCCAGCACCTGTTCCGATGTCCATCAAAGAATCAACTTGAGGTAAGAATTTCACAGGATAGACAGCATCATAGATAAAACTATCGACTGTTGTCTCATCTTTTGCTCCTGTGAGATTATGGATTTTATTCCATTTATGCAGATGCTCTTTATATTTTTGGATATTTGAGAAAAAGTTCTCTGGTAACTCAATCTCTGCATCTAAGAGTGCATTTTTTAAATTCAATAAATTTCCTTTAGTTTTAAGAGAAGAGTTTTTTCATCATGGAGAAAAAGATTTTAAAAACTCCTTTATTACCCACAAGATTATTGATAAATTCATCATAAGAGATATTTTTCTCTTCTAAGAAGCCTTTTAAATATTTTTCACTTGCTTCCATTCCACCTTCTTTTTCTATCTCAATAAGTTTTGCATAGATTGGCTCTATTGCTTCTACTGCATTTTTTGGCGCTGCTTTTCTAAATGCAGTATGTGAAATTGGTTCATTTGTTATAGGGTCCATTTTTGGTTCAAACTCTGTGATAACCCAGTAAAAGCTTCCATCTTTTGCCAAGTTTTTCACAACTGCCATAATGTTCTGTCCCTTATTAATACGATCCCACATCATTTTAAAGACAATTTTTGGCATATCTGGATGTCTAATAATTGAGTGTGGCTTTCCTACAAGTTCAGCTTCAGTGTAGCCTGAAATCTCTACAAAGTAGTCGTTTCCATAAGTAATAATGCCTTTTGGATCTGTTTTAGAAACAATGTATCTCTTCGGGTCGAGTTCTATTTCTTGGTTGATTGGTTCTGGATGTTGCAAAATGACTCCTTTAGTAAGAATTAGAATAAATTATATAATTTTTTTTATTAAATTTATGTTATAGTAACCAAATTCGATATTTAGGTGGGTATAAATGACAAAAGCAGAAACTTTAGAGGCGATAAAGAGAGCAAGAGCAGCACATCTTTCGCAGATGGATAAAATCAAGGCAGCTTTTCGTGGAGTAACGATAAAAAATCCAACTTCTGTCTCTAAAACAAATTGTGAATTTGGAAAATGGCTCTATGGTGAGAGTAGTGATTCTATTAAAAATATTCTTGGGGCACACTTTTATGAACAGCTCGATCACGAACATGAAGCGTGGCATGCTGAATATGCGAAAGTCTATGCACTTCTTTTTGAGGAGAAAAAGGGAGGTTTCTTTGCAAAAGTTTTCTCTTCAAACAAGCCTGATACACTTGCTCTTGATAAAGCAAAAACTTACTATGTAGAGTTAGAAGCTATCACAAAACAGTTGCTTAATACGCTTGATAAATCTATGAGACGACTCGGTGCAATAGATGCATCAAAATTTTCCTAAAAATTTCGTCATCTCCTTGCTTGGAAGTGGCTTGGAGTAGATATATCCTTGCACCACTTCACAACTATTTTCAAGTAAGAACTCTTTTTGTGCTTGAGTCTCTACTCCCTCGGCGATAAGCCCAAAATTGAGACTCTTTGCAAGTGCAATAATTGCCTTTACAATGGCTATTCCATCTTCATCATTGGGAATGTCATCTATAAAGGATTTATCAATTTTAAGCCTAGTAAGTGGGAGTTTTTTGAGATAGGCAAGAGAGGAGTATCCTGTCCCAAAATCATCAATAGCGATGCTAATACCATTGTCAGAAATTTCACGAAGTTTTTCTATGGAACGCATAGGGTTGTTCATAACTTCAGTTTCTGTTACCTCTAACTCCAACCACTCTTTTTGAAATTTACATGCTTTTAGTGTTTGAAAAAGATAGTTCATAAAGTCATCACTTTGCAGTTGTTGCATAGCAAGATTTAAGGAGAGCCTGCCTGGGCGTAAGCCACTTTGAGACCAACTATAAAACTGTTGCATAGCCTTTTTCATCACAATACGATCAATCTCTACAATAAGCCCAAGCTCTTCAGCGAGTGGGATAAAATCTATAGGGGATACCATTCCTAGAGTGGGATGTTGCCAACGCACAAGGGCTTCCATCCCTGTGAGTTTGTTTTGAAAAATATCTATTTGAGGTTGGTAATAGACTTCAAATTGTTCCTCTTTTATAGCTATTCTTAGGCTATGTTCCATTGTAACTCTTTTACAAGCACTCTCTGTCATGCCTTCAGAGTAGATTTGATAGTTATTTCTCCCTCTATTTTTTGCTTTATACATTGCCGTATCGGCAAATTTGAGTAGATTTGCTTTATCTTGTGCATGTTGTGGATAGATAGAGATTCCTATACTTGTTGTAATATGTAGAATATTAGAGTTGATTTTTATTGGACTCTGCATCGCATCTATAATTTTATTAGCGACCTTTTCAATATTTTTTTGGTTTTTAATATTATGAAGAATTATGGTAAATTCATCACCTCCAAGTCTTGCGATTGCGTCATCTGCTCTTATAGATTTTTTGAGTTTTTTACTAAAATCCTGCAACACTTTATCACCTACATCATGTCCAAGAGAGTCATTTATATCTTTAAAGTGGTCTATATCAAGAAAAAAGAGAGCAAAACTTGATCCCTCTTTTTTTGCGGTAGTTATCGCATCTGTAAGCTGTTCTTGAAATTGTGCTCTATTAGCAAGATTTGTCAGTTCATCATGGCTTGCTCTATGTTTGAGGAGTTTTGATTGTTGCTCCACAAGTTCTGTAACGATAATATTTTTTGTTACATCATTATCAAAGATAACATAGGCCTTTTGATCATTGAAGTAGGTTTTTTGAATATTTGATTGGACATGATAAATTGTCCCATCTTTTCTAGTATGGATTGATTGTCTTATGATATAGGGTTGTGTTGTTTTGTTGTAGGATGCCTTTAATTGTGCAACCTCTTGCTTTGTGAGCTCTTTATTAATATCAAAAACAGTTAGTTTCAAGAGCTCCTCTTTCGTATAGCCCAACGCATCACAAGCTGTTTGATTTGCATAGAGGTATCTATCGCTCTCCCAATTAACAATATAAATCTCATCTGATGAGTTTTCAATGATATTACTCAACTCTTTTGATTTACGCTGGAATCGCATCATATCTGTAATGTCTTGTGTGATTCCAATAAGTTTAATAGCGACACCATCATCATTATAGAGTGCTTGTGCATTGATAAGAATATCTTTTATCTCCCCATTTACTGCACGGAGCTGTCCCTGAAAGGTTTGGACTCTATGGGTTTGAAGACATTGCTCCATAGCGATTTTTGCACGAGGAGCATCTTGTGGGAGAACATGAAGAAAAAATGTATCTAAAGTTGGCTCTATTGAAAATGGTTTGTATCCATAAATACGATAACTATTCTCTGACCAAATCGCTTTTTTGGTTATAAGATTAACTTCCCAACTCCCAAAATTACTTATCTTTTCAAGTTGGCGAAAGTTCTCCTCTCTTGCTTTTAATTTTTTTAAAGCTGTTGCAATATCATCATTTTCTATATCAATAGGCATAATCTAATCCTTTGGAAGCATGTGCCCCATTTCATCGCGTTTTACATTAAGATAGCTACTATTATATCTATTTGGTTGCATAACAATAGGAACTCTCTCTACAATCTCTACGCCACTTATAGAGTTGATTTTATCAGGGTTGTTTGTTAAAAGTTTTATCTTTTTGATATTATAATGGTTTAAAATAAAAGTAACAATCTCATAAGTTCTCTCATCTGCTGCAAAACCTAATTGGTGATTTGCTTCAACAGTATTGAAACCTTTGTCTTGTAAGGCATAAGCATTTATCTTATTTAATAGCCCAATATTCCGACCCTCTTGGCGTAAATAGATAACCATACCACCCGTTTCATTTGCCATTTGAAGACCATACTCTAACTGGTCGCGACAATCGCACTTCAAACTTCCTATAGCATCTCCTGTAAGACACTCTGAATGGACTCTTACTATTGGCACTTCTGCCAACTCTTTAGAGGCAATAACAAGATGCTCTTTTGCTCCCTCTTTAAACGCTTTTACATGAAAATCACCAAATCTTGATGGTAAATTTGCTACTTCTGAAATTTCTATGTTCATTCTTTAATCTTTAAATGGGTAAAATTTTAGAACTATTATACCAAAATAAAGGTTTGAAATGTTTCAAAGATTTCGTAGAACGCGTTTGAACAAACAACTTCGTTCACTTGTAAGAGAGACACATATTACAACAGATGATTTTATTTACCCTCTCTTTGTAAGAAGTGGTGAGAATATCAAGACAGAAGTAAGCTCAATGCCAGGTGTTTTTCAGATGAGTATTGATGAGGCGATAAAAGAGTGTGCAGTGCTAAAAAGTTTGGGACTCTACTCTATTATTCTCTTTGGTATTCCTGATGTAAAAGACTCTATTGGAAGTGATGCACTGTGTGAGCATGGTATTATTGCCTCAGCTGTGCGTGCTATCAAAAAAGCACATCCAGATATGTTTGTAGTAACTGACCTCTGTTTTTGTGAATATACCGACCATGGACACTGTGGCATTATTGATGAGGTCAATGAGACTGTTGATAATGATGCAACCCTTGAGATTTCAGGGCAACAGGCGATTGTGCATGCCAAGGCTGGTGCAGATATGATAGCACCCTCTGGTATGATGGATGGGATTATTGAGACACTTCGCTCTTCACTTGATAAGGCAGGATTTGAAAATCTTCCTATTATGGCATACTCCACAAAATTTGCTTCAGGATACTATGGACCATTCCGTGATGTGGCAGAATCTACACCAAGTTTTGGTGATAGAGCTTCTTATCAGATGGACCCTGCTAATCGCCGTGAAGCAATTGCTGAGAGTATTAGTGATGAGGCTCAAGGTGCAGATATCTTGATGGTAAAACCAGCACTTGCTTATCTTGATATTGTGCGAGAGATAAAAGATAGCACAACTCTTCCTATGGCAGTCTATAATGTAAGTGGCGAGTATGCTATGGTTAAGTTTGCAGGTATGAATGGGTTGATTGATTATGAGCGTGTTGTGATGGAGACAATGATAGGCTTTAAGCGTGCAGGAGCAGATATAATTATCTCTTATCATGCAAAAGAGGTAGCACAGATGCTACAAAAAAAATAGAGAGTAAGGATTCTATTATGAGACATTTTTTAACACTAAAAGATTTCACAAAAGAGGAAATTTTAGAGATTATTGAAGTAGGTTTAGCAATCAAAAAAGATTTGCAAGCTGGCGTATATAAAAAAGAGCTTGCAATGCAGACTTTGGCGATGATTTTTGAGAAGAGTTCTACACGCACGCGTGTAAGTTTTGAGACGGGAATGTTTCAGCTTGGTGGGCATGCACTCTTTCTCTCTAATCGTGATATACATTTAGGAAGAGGCGAACCAGTCAAAGATACTGCGCGTGTTATCTCCTCTATGTGTGATATGGTGATGATACGAACTTTTGAACACTCTATGATAGAGGAGTTTGCAAGTTACTCAAAAGTGCCTGTCATTAATGGGCTAACCGACTCTTTTCACCCTGTGCAACTTTTGGCTGATTATATGACAATTAAAGAGTATGGGATGGAGAAAAATCTTGTTGTTGCCTATATTGGGGATGGAAACAATATGACAAACTCATGGCTTATGCTTGCAGCAAAACTTGGATTTGAACTGCGTATTGCAACACCAAAAGGGTATGAAGTAGAGAGTGCTGTGCTTGATGATGCGATGGAGATTGCAAAAGAGAGTGGGGCTGTTATTCGTGTTATGAACAATCCAAAAGAGGCAGTTACTGGTGCGACAATAGTTACTACTGACACTTGGGCATCGATGGGGCAAGAGGATGAAAAAGAGCAACGAATAAAAGATTTCAAAGGTTTTATGGTAGATTCGCAGATGATGTCATTTGCTCAAAAAGATGCGAAATTTTTACACTGTCTTCCAGCATATCGTGGTCAAGAGGTGAGTGAAGAGCTTTTAGAAAATCATGCAGATATTGTTTTTACAGAGGCAGAAAATAGACTCCACGCCCAAAAAGGGCTAATGGTCTGGCTAGATAAGCAAAGGGGTTAAATCCACCCTTTTGCATCTTCATTAATTGCTGTATTATCTGCATCAAAGATTACAATAATACTAGAGATAGCATCTGTTGCCAAAGAGAAATACTCATCTGGATTATATTTCACTTTATCTTTAATGATATATTTTTTCGTAACAGCGATATATTTCATTATTGCTCTATGTGCTGTAGAGAGTGCCATTTTTGTATTTACACTAAAAAAGTCAGGATTTTTAGATACAATTGATTGCATCTGTGATTGAAGTTTTTGCTCAAGTTTTGTGATTTTATTCACAAGAATTTGCATTTTGATTTTTACTTTTTTCGATGCACTTCCTTTTGCTGCAGCTCCTGAACCTAATGCTCGTAATTCACCCATCCACTCAGAGAGAGGCAAAATAGTCTCCATCATAATTTTTGAGACTTTCTTTCCAAAAGCACTCATATCTTTAGAACCAATTGCACTTACTGACTGAGCTAATAGGAGTGCTTGGCTAATCTTTTCTGTATATGCATCAAAAGCATCTTCGGCACTCATTTTTACTGCTTTTGAATTAAGTTTCACAAGAGCACTACTAATAGATGTTGCTTGTGAACTAATAGTAGGATTGTTCGCAAGTGGTAGTGCATTCATCTTTCTAATGGCTTTATTCATAGCATCTCTAAAGTTATATACGAGTAATAATGCCCCATCATTTCCATTAATATAACTTACTGTTGCCCCCCTTGTCTTTTGTGTGGCAACAATTAAATCTTTTACCGCCATAAGATACTTACTAGCATCTTTTTGATCATTATTTGTGAATAATGACTTCGCCTGTAGATTAAATAGCAACAGTGCTAATACCAAAAATATTTTCATATTTTTTCCTTTTTTTTGAATTTGCGATATTATAGCAAAAAATTTATTTAAAACCAGCCTTTTGCATCTTTTAGCATAGCTTGGTCAAGTGTGTTGTATGCTTTTATAATAGCAGAGATTAAATCTGTTCCTTGATTGAAGTAGTCATCTGGATTGACCTTAGATGGTGTTTTTAGGAGTGTTTTTTGAGCAAACGAAGTATAATCTACCACCTTTCTATCGATTGAGAAAAGTTCATTTTTAATAGTTGATGGTAATTTATCAGAATATTGACTAATAATTTTATTTAACTGATTTTGGAGTTTATTGTTTGCATTTGTAAGCTGGTAGATTAAGACTCCAATTTTTTCTTTCTCCTCTTTTGTTACTTTTCCTTTTGCCGCAATACCAGCACCAAGACCTCGTAATCGTCCTGTAAATTCAGTCATAGGAAGCATTGTCTCCATCATAACAGAGGAGCTCTCTTTTGCAAAAGGTGACAAATCTTTACCAAATCTTTTACTTACACTCTGTGCTAGCATAAGTGTCTGTTCAATTTGGTCTGTATAGTCTGCAAAAGATTTGCTAGGTTTTTGTTTGAAAGCTCTATGATTGAGTTTGATAAGTGCCGTAGAGATAGTAGTAGCTCTACTATTAATAACAGGGTCGCTTGCTAATGAGTAAGATTCCATATTTCCTATGGCTCTTTTCATATTGTCTCTATTTCTATAAACAAGTAACATAGCCGCGGTATTGCCATTTAAGTAAGAGTTGGTAAGACCTCGTGTCTTTTGTGTAGCGATAATCAAATCTTTTAGATTATCGACATATTTGCTCGTCTGTGCCTGTGTGCTATTGCCAAAGAGTGATTTGGCCTCTAAATTTACCAATAGTAAGAGTGTGAGTAAAAAAATACGCATCTGTTGCTCCTTTTTTTGCATAAATTATAACAAGTCTAAAGAAAATCCAAACTGAATAATCTCTCAACAAATCATCCTCTTACAATTTAGAAAATTCTTTTTATTTGATATAAAATGGAAATTTTAAACTTCAAAGTGGTATACTTACTTTTATGGGATAGCTTTAATATTTATAAATTATATTAGTTATGCTTATTAAATTTGGGCAGTGTTGCTCTAGAAAAAAAGGAGATTTATGAAAAAAATTGTTCTGCTAATGTTGTTATTAGGTGTTGTTGTTTATGGTTCTACAGGGGAGGAGATAGCAAAAAAATCAGATTGTTTGCATTGTCATGCTATGGATAAAAGAAGTATTGCACCTGCTTTTTTAGGTATTGCTAGACACAATATACGATTAAATCCAAAAGACCCACGCTCAAAAATGATACATGTAATAAAATATGGAAGTCATGGAGAGTATAGACATTATAAAAGTAAAACAATGCCACCACATCCAAATTTGAGCGATAAAGAGATAAATACGCTCGTATCGTGGATTTTAGATTCTTATAAAGATTATATGGCACATAATCAATAGAAAAGAGGTGAGACTAAAGTCTCACTTCCATAAGATAATTTCTCTTAATATTTCACGCCAACAAGGCTACGAATTTCTTCCATAAGAGGGGTTGCAACTGCTTGTGCTTTTTTTGCTCCTGCATTTAAAATATCACGCACTTCATCTTGATGCTGTTGATAATATTCTCTTTTTTCTCGATAAGGTTTGAAATATTCCCAAATGACATCATGTAAGTAGAGTTTGAAGTGACCATGCCCCTCTCCACCTCGTTTATATCGCTCCTGAAGCTCTTTGCACTCATTTTCATTTAAAAAGAGTTTTGCCATATTATAAACATTGCAGTTTTCATACTCTTTTGGCTCTTCAAGGGCTACTTGCTCTGTTACAATTTTTTTAATAGTTTTGAGCTGTTTTTTCTCTTCCCCAAAGATATTAACAGTATTTTTGTAGCTTTTTGACATCTTTTGCCCATCAGTTCCAGGGACTGTTGCTACGCTCTCTTCTATCTTAAATTCAGGAAGTTTAAAAACTTCTCCATATTCATTATTAAATTTAATGGCAATATCACGAGCAATTTCTACATGCTGTATTTGGTCTTTTCCCACAGGAATAATATCTGGTGAATAGAGAAGAATATCTGCTGCCATTAAAACAGGATAGGAGAAGAGTGAATGGTTTGCAGAGATACCTTTTGCTACTTTATCTTTGTAGCTATGTGCTCTCTCAAGAAGTCCCATTGGGGTAAATGCTGAGAGTATCCAGTAGAGTTCAAGGACATCTTTTACATCTGATTGCACCCAAAAAGTAGATTTTTCAGGGTCAATACCAAGTGCTAAGAAATCTGTAGCTGTTTGCATTGTAAGCTCTGCTAGTCGTGCTCCACCGTTTCCACTACTCATAGCATGATAGTTTGCTATAAATGCAAAAGTATCACTCTCTTTTTGAGCATCTACCATCTGTTTGATTGAACCAAAGTAGTTGCCAATATGTAAATCACCTGAGGGTTGAATACCAGTTAATACACGCATAATAAATCTTCCTCTTTCTTTTTTTTGTGGCGTATTATACCCATCTCAGCTTTATTCTGTTATTATCTTAAAAAATTTTAGGAAAAATAATGGTATATAATTGGCTTTTATGGTTTCATCTTATTTCGCTTATCTCGTGGTTTGCAGTGCTTTTTTATCTCCCTCGTCTTTATGTTTATCATGTAGAAAATATTGAAAATAGAGGTTTTATTGAAGTGGTCAAAGTGCAAGAGATGAAACTTTTTAAATATATTGGCGTTCCAGCTATGTGGGCTACTATTATTAGTGGTGCTTTTTTGATATATCTTGGAGGTTGGATAACTGCTCCATGGTTGCATATAAAGCTCTTTTTAGTAGTAATTCTTATAGGATACTTTCACTCTCTTGGTGTTTTACGCATCAAGTTACTTGAAGATAGATGCACAAAGAGTGGAAAGTTTTTCCGTTTTTATAATGAAGTGCCCACAATTTTGATGCTCTTTATTGTTGCGATGGTTGTTTTTAAACCATTTTAGAGCAGAAAAATTACTTTTTGTTCTGCTCTTCTTCTTTCATCTTTTTGTAGAAGTAGAGGCTTAGGGCTGTAAGACCTAAACCTCCTACAATAAATGTGATAGCAAGTGCCATTATCTCTCTCCTCTCTTTTTTGCTTTAAAAAGCAGAGGCGTTCCTGTAAAATCAAATGCCTCTCTCATCTTATTTGTTAAATAGCGTCTATATGTGAAGTGCAAACCTTTTGGCTTGTTCATAACAATAGCGATTTTTGGTGGTCTTGTCTCATACTGTGTTGCATAGTAGATGCGAATTACTTGTCCATGCATACTTGGCAAGGTATGTCTGCGAAGTGCTTTTTCTATTACTTCATTGAGTCGTGATGTTGTAATTCTTTGGGAGTAGTTTTCATTGATTTGTAAAATCATATCGTGAAGTTTATCTACTCTTTGGTGTGATTTTGCTGAGAGTGTCAAAATAGGGGCATACGCCAAAAACTTAAATCTATCACGCACCTCTTTAATGATTTTATCATGCTCTTCGCGTTTTGCAATATCCCATTTATTCAGCACTATGATGCAAGCAAGTCTGTTTTGGTCAACCAATCCTGCTATCTTCTCATCAAGGTCTAAAAAAGGCTCACTTGCATCCAAAACAACAAGTGCCATATTGGCATTTTCAAGCATCGCTTTTGTTCGCATAAGGGCAAATTTCTCTATCCCCACAATTTTACCACGACGACGAAGCCCTGCTGTATCGACAAAAGTGAGCTGTTTGTCTTTGTAGGTAATTGTCTCATCGATAGGGTCAATAGTTGTGCCTGCGACACTACTTACAACGGAGCGTTCTTCACCGAGTAGGGCGTTAAGGAGCGAACTTTTACCAACATTTGTGCGTCCAATAATGGCGATTTTAATATGGTTAATATCATTTTCATCAAACTCTTTGATACGGTCATTTTGAGCAAAGATAGAGTCATCTTCGACCTCCTCTTCATCCCAGTAGATAAAGCCGTCATCCTCTTCATCTTCAGCATATTGAGAGAAGAATGTTGCATCATCAATAGGTTCCTCTTCTACCACCTCTACTGCAACATCTTCTTCCTCTTCTTTTATCTTATCGCTCTCAGGAAGCTTATCATATATCCAATCTAAAAGCTCTACTGTATTTCTATTATGAGAGACAGAGATACCAAAAATAGCATCTGTGCCAAACTCATAAAACTCCCAAAGTTTCTCTTTCATCTTGTCATTATCAATTTTATTGACAACAAGTGCAATATCTTTTCCCATAGCCTGAAGTTCATAAAAAAGTTTTTTATCCTCTTCCTCCGGAAGCCCTTTGCCATCAACCATATAGAGAATAATATCGGCTTTATAAGCAGCTTTGAGGGACATCTCTTTTATCTTATCAAAAAGTTCGCATCCTTTATCTAGCCCACCTGTATCTAGGAGTTGTGCCTCTTTGTCTATTATAACGGCAGTTTTGCGTTTGACATCGCGTGTAGTTCCTGCCAAGTCTGAGGTGATAGCGTCTCTATTTTTTATGAGACGATTAAAGAGTGAGCTTTTTCCAACATTTGGACGACCAATAATTGCGATTTTTTTCATGGGGAGAACCTTCTAAAACTTATGAAAGAATTTTTATGAAATTATAGCTAAATTTTGCTACAATTAAACTATTTAAGGATAGAGCAAAATTGATTTTTGGAAATGGGACTTTAGTCCCATCAAGAGGTGAGAGTAAAGTCTCTCTTGCAAAAACTGTTTTTTATATAGAGATGGAGTTTTTTAAAAAAAATTTATGAAAAAATATTACGCATATAGTGCCTTTAGTAAAGATACAAAAGCACTTATTACAAAGGTAAAACCTTTTGAAGCAGATGCAATTATAGCTATTGCAAGAGGGGGGATGACACTCGCCCATGCTATGGCAGAGGGATTAAATATACGCAATGTGCAGAGTATTAGAACAGAGCTATATGATGGAGCGTCTAAACGAAGTGATATAACACTCTTTGGAGAGTGTCTTTTTAGTGAAGATATACGAAAAGTTTTGGTGGTGGATGATATTGCAGATAGTGGGGAGACACTTGCCTTTATTATGGAGCATCTCAAACGCAATTTCCCCCTTATTGTGTTTCAATCTTGCACACTTTTTTACAAAAAAACATCTCTCTATGAGCCAGACATTTGGATAAATGAAGCAGACGCATGGATAGAGTTTTTTTGGGAAAAAGATTTTCTGAGTAAGCTATGAAATCTGCTTACCCTCTTGCCTTTTTTATCATCTCATAGGCTTGGTTTATCTCTTGAGTCTTTTGTGTTGCCTCTTTCATATACTCTTCACCCTTGTTTTGTGATTTGATAATGTCAGGGTGGTATTGACGAACAAGTTTTCGGTAGGCTTTTTTGATGCTCTCCATATCATCATTTGGACTTACACCAAGCACTTTGTAGGCATCTTCTAGGGTTGCTTTGGGCTGAACATTTTGCATCATCTGCTCAAATTGGTCAAAGATAGCATGGTATTTATTTGGGTCAAAGGCAAGTGCTTCTGCAATAGTTGCTAAAATATCCTCTTCACTTTGTGTTACTTCACCATCGGCAAAGGCGAGTTGGATTAAAAATCCCATAAACTGCTCTTGCTGTGCAGGATTGCGTTTTGTTGCATTTGCAAGCACTTCTGCTATCTCTTTTGTATTTGCTAAATTCTCTTTCTCTTCATTAAAGATGCGTTTTAAAATATCTTTTGTCTTTGCAGGTTCTGGAAAGATTTTAGAAATATCATCAAACATCGCACCAACAAGCTGTGCTTCAAGTGCATCAACATGCCCATCTGCTTTTGCAACTTTTGCAACAAGTGCTACAAAAAGCCCTAAATCACTCTTTTTTAGTGATTCATAAGAGACCGAAAAATTTTTAAATGCCTCTTGTGAATAGGATGTATATCTATTATAACTTTTAAATATATAGTAAAAAACTGCCCCTAAAATTGCTAAAACAATAATATTGCCCATAAAAATTCCTTCTGTTTATATGAGAGTAATTATAGGCAAAGGAAGTTAATAAGTAGATAAACGCATTATTAGATTTTTGTTATACTTCTGTTTAGATAAATATTAGGAAGATTTAATGCATCTAAAAAAACTACCAATCGGAATATCAACTTTAAAGACAATATTAGAAGAAGATTATATTTATGTAGATAAAACAGATATAGCTCAGAATCTTATTGAAAATGGACAGTATTATTTTCTCTCTCGTCCTAGAAGATTTGGAAAGTCTCTCTTTCTTGATACGCTTAGAACTATATTTAATGGAGATAAGGAGATTTTTAAAGGTTTGTATATCTATGATAATGGGTATGAGTTTGTAAAATATCCTGTAATTCGTATCTCTTTTAATGATGGAAAAGTTACAACTAAAGAGGAGTTTTCAGAGTATATTTTTGATGTGCTGGATAGAAATCAAAGAGATTTGGAAATAGAGTGTGCAACAGATATTGCTGCTCACTTCTGTTTTAAACGATTGATAGAAGAGGCTTATAAAAAGTATAATCAAAAAGTAGTAATCCTCGTAGATGAGTATGATAAACCAATTTTGGATAATATAGAAAATCCTGAAGTAGCACGAGTGATGCGAGATGAGCTGAAAAACTTTTATAGTATTATAAAAGGTGCAGATGAGTTTTTGAAGTTTGTCTTTATAACAGGAGTAAGTAAGTTCTCAAAAGTGAGTCTCTTTAGTGGACTGAATAATATAAATGATATTACTCTTGATAGGAGTTATAGCACTATATGTGGGTATAGGCAAGAGGATATTGAGACTGTTTTTGCTAAGCATTTAGAGGGTCAAGATTTTGCAAAGATAAAAAAATGGTATAACGGTTATAAGTTCTTGGGAGAGGGTGTTTATAATCCGTTCGATATACTTCTCTTTATCCAAAAAGGGTTTGAGTTTAGAAACTATTGGTTCTCAACAGCCACTCCTACTTTTTTGCTGAAACTTATAGAGAAGAATAATTACTTCTTACCAAATCTGGAAAATATCGTCAAAGATGATAAGATGCTTGATAGCTTTGATGTGGATTATATAGAGCTTGAGACTTTGATGTGGCAGACTGGGTATTTGACTATTGAAAAAACTACTATCAACTATGATGATACTCCGATGTACCATCTAGGCATACCAAACCAAGAGGTAAAAATATCTCTTTTAGGAAGTATCGCTGATTTTATGAGTAAACAATCAAATACAACTATTTTAAAAGGTGAAATTTACGAGTCCCTTATGAAGAGTGACTTTAAAATGATGGAAGTGAAGTTCAGATCGCTTTTCGCTTCTATCCCCTATAATCTCTTTACAAACAATAAAATGTATGAGTATGAGGGCTACTATACAAGTCTATTTTATGCTTACCTAAAAGCACTTGGTATAGATTTAGTTGGCGAAGATGTAACCAATAGAGGTCGCATAGATTTAACTATAAAGATGCCAAACTCCATTATTATTATAGCGTTTAAGGTGGATGGCAGTGATGCACTTGCTCAGATAAAAGAGAAAAAGTATCACGAGAAGTATCTCGATTTAGGCCTCCCTATCTATCTTGTAGGTGTTTCGTTTGATACCAAAGAGAGAAATATCTCTTTGGTAGAAACTCTGTCTTTAAAACAATAGTATTGACTTGTGAATATATGAGCGATATAATTCTTTGTATATATGTTGAAGGATAGTCTGAAGTTGCAACAAAAAAATAATAATATTATAGCTACAGTCTCTGTAGCACATC
>FPHH01000021.1_pt1 | contig 15854 bp, 14 predicted proteins | sample 1057331 | NCBI WGS metagenome assembly FPHH01 (sample SAMEA4473311, study PRJEB15554) | hydrothermal vent metagenome | biome: marine basaltic hydrothermal vent biome; feature: marine hydrothermal vent; material: water | place: Pacific Ocean | collected 2011-06-14/2011-07-23 | depth 1155 m
TTCTCAACGTGCTTTTATAGACAGAATTAACTCTGAACTCTCAAATGATCTTGGAAATCTTCTCAATCGTATCATAGGTATGAGCGGTAAATACAGTGATTTTGTCATAGATAGTAAAGATGTAGAGCAGTACCATACAAAAGAGTTGCAAAAGATGAATGAGGTACTTGATTCACTTGATGATTTTATGCAAAATCTACAAACACACCGATATCTTGAAGAGTTATGGAAACTTTTTGCAATCGGTAACGGTGTCATTCAAGAGTATGAGCCTTGGGTGAAAATGAAAAACGATCAAAAGGATGAAGCGCTTGCTACGGTTGCCGTTGTTGCAAATATCTTGGCAAAAGCGGCAGTAATGCTGCACCCTGTTATGCCAGAGACAACAAAAATCATTGCCGATGCTCTCTCATTTGAAATCAATCACGAGAGTTACAAAGAGCTTATTTTAGAGAAAAAACTTCTTAAATTATTTAATATTAAAAAAGTTCCACCTCTTTTTCCACGTGTTGAAGAGCCTTTAATGCAAGAGGCACCAAAAGCAGAGCCAACACCTCCAAAAGCTGAGAAAAAAGAGCAAAAAACAGAAAAAAGTGAGGATAATCTCATAGAGATTGGTCAATTTTTTGAGACATCCCTCAAAGTTGGTACTGTTGTAGAGGCTCAAGAGGTGCCAAAAAGTAAAAAACTGCTCAAACTCCAAGTTGATTTGGGAGAAGAGAGTCCACGTCAAGTTGTTGCAGGTATCAAAGAGTTCTACTCTCCTGAAGCGTTAAAAGGTACACAAGTGTGTGTTGTAGCAAATCTTAAACCTGCCAAGTTAATGGGGATGATAAGTGAAGGAATGCTTCTTGCTGCTAAAGATGAAGACGGTTTGTGTTTAATACGACCGGAAAAACCTAAAAAAGCAGGCACACCTATTGGATGAGACTTGAAAATATCCTAGCACTTACACATGGAGAGCTTATAAACTCTCCTTTTGTAAATAGTTTTGAAAATATTGTTTTTGAAGCAAAAGCAGTACGAAGGGGTGATCTTTTTATCGCTTTTGACGAAGAGATGATAGAAGATGCTATACTTAACGGTGCTTACGGAGTTGTTTTTGACAAGCCGACACAGATCAGTGACAGTGAAATTGCATGGATCAAAGTAACAGACCTTGAAGAAGCGCTCAAGCGTATTTTACGTTTTATTTTAATAGACAAAGAGATAGAAGTCTATGAATGTAACGAAATTATTTTAAAACTAGCACTTCAAGTTGTAACTGAGCCAAATTTCATAGCACTGCACGGCGATATAAAAACACTTTATAAAACACTGAGCTCTTTGGAGAACAGAGCCGTTATCCTTTTTTCCCCTGCTCTTACATCTAGTGATATCTTTACAAACGTCAAAAAACTGCCAAGCAGCTGCGATGAAAATATAAATATAGTAGAGCAGACCCTTTTTGAGACCTCTTTTATTTATGATAATATTTTTTATGAAAGACAGCTTCTTTCTCCGTTTTTTATGCCCTATTTAGAACAATTACTACACCTTTTTAAGGTACTTAAAATCAATTTTAGATTAAGAAAATTCACACCGATTGATCATTTTGAGGCAGTTTTTACAAACAATAAGTTTGAGATAAAAGAGTTTGGAACAAGTGACAAGGTACTTATATTTGAGAAAAACAGCGCTTTGGTAGAAAAAGAGATAGCCTTCTTACAAAAACAGGCAACATGGGCAAATATTCTCTATATCATCCCACATACAGCCTTTGACAAACTCGATGAAACAATACGATCAAACCAAAATATTCTGACATATAAGAGTGAGAATGAAATTAAAAACCTTCTAAGAGCACAGCACTTTCACTTTGCTCTTATTGTCGGAGTAGATAAATCTATACTAACAATCCCATTAATCAAACAAAGACAAACATCTTTGTTTGACTTTTCATAGATAAGGAAGAAAATGAACCGTAGAGACTTTTTAACAACAGCAACAACAGCTTCGGCAGCTTTAGCACTTACAGGATGTAATGAAAATAATCGAAAAGCTATTGATTACTCTAAGCATCCTAAAAAGAGTGCAGAAAATAAACGTGTCAATATCAACAGAAATAAAAAAACTGTTATCAAGCTTGCAACAAGCTGGCCGGCACACTTCCCTATTATGGGAACTGGAGTAGAAAAATTTGCACAGCGTATCAAAGATATCAGCGGTGACTCTTTAGAGATTAAAATCTATGCTAAAAATGTACTTGTACCGGCACTCGCTGTTTTTGATGCCTGTTCTAATGGTCAGATAGATGCTTTTCACTCAGGACCATACTATTGGAAAGGGAAAAACTCTGCTTTTTCTCTCTTTAGCGGCATTCCTTTTGGCTTTACGGCTGAAGAGGTAAACTCTTGGATGCTCTACGGCGGTGGGCTTGAGCTCTGGCGTGAACAGTATGCAAAATACAATCTCTACCCTTTTCTCGGTGGTAATACAAATATTCAAATGGGTGGATGGTTTAGAAAACCGATTAATTCACTTGCAGATATGCAAGGTTTAAAAATGCGTATTCCCGGTCTTGGCGGCGAAGTTTTTTCAAAAATGGGTGTTAATACAATTCTTTTACCTGCTGGAGAAATCTATACTTCTTTAGAGCGTGGAGTAATTGATGCAACCGAATGGGTAGGTCCTGCACTAGATATCAAGATGGGATTTTATAAAGTTGCACCATACTATTACTCTGGATGGCATGAACCAGGCTCTGTTCTTGAACTTACCTTTAATAAGCACTCTTGGAGTAAGCTCTGTAGTGAACATCAAGCTATGATAGAAGTTGCAAGTAGTGAGCTTAATGCTAATATGGCAACAGAATTTCATGCGAAAAATATTTATGCTTTACAAAAACTCAAATCACTGAATGTAAAACTTGCACAATTCCCTGATGATGTAACCAAAGCCGGACAAAAAGGATTACGAGAAGTTATAGCTGACTTTAGTGCACAAAATAAAGATTTTGCACAAGTTTATAATTCGATTGATAAATATTTGCAACTCTCAAAAGAGTGGAGCGATGTAAGTTTAAGATATTTTCTCAATATTAGATAAAGACTGTTAGCCAAAAGATAGTATTATTCACTTAAAAATTTATGGTGAATGAATGAGAGCAGTTATATTAATTTTTTTATTTCTACAAAAGTTACTTTTTGCCTCTGCTACGGGAGTTGTACTTGATCTAAACAGCTCAGCACCCATAGCAAATGCAATAATCAGTGACTCCTTACATGATGTAAGAAGTGATGCAAACGGCTCTTTTTTTATCGACTCTAACGAAACAGTTTTTCATATTAAAGCCTATGGTTACAGACCCTATACTTTCAAGGCTGATGGCAATAAAACTACACACTATTTACAAGCTATCAAAGTTAAAGCACTCTATTTAACATTTTGGGGCGCGAGCAATAATTCTAAAACACTTAAAAATATTCTCAAACTAATCGAACAGACCGATGCGAATGCTGTTGTTGTTGATGTAAAAAATGAGTATGGCTCTACACAGTTTTGGACAGGCTTTGCGCAGGCAAATGCTTATGGAGCACATCTTAAACGAACCAATAGAAATATCAAAAAATTCATACAAACAATGAAAAAAAGAAATATCTATACGATTGCCAGAATCGTTACTTTTAAAGACGAACTTCAAGCATCCAACAATCCGGATTATGCAATTAAAAAAGATGATGCAAACAAAACTATATGGCGTAATCATGATAATATGGCATGGGTGGATCCTTTTGATAAGCGTTCCCATGACTACACCATTAGTATAGCAGAAGAAGCTGCTAAAGTCGGTTATGATGAGATCAATTTTGACTATATCCGTTTTCCGGCAAAAAAAGGACTGCTTTACTCCCAAAAAAATACACAAGACAACCGCATAAAAGCAATAGAGAGCTTTTTAGATGAAGCAAAGGCAAGACTGAGAAAATATGGAGTTTTTATCTCTGTTGATACCTATGGTAATATCTGTTGGGCAAAAGATGATAATGGCATAGGACAAACCGTAGAGTCTCTCGCTGCACACGCAGACTATCTTGCACCAATGCTCTATCCGTCAGGATTTTCCAGTGGATCTTTTTATTTTAAGCATCCCTCCGAGCACCCTTACGAAGTTGTTTACAGAAGTGTTAAAACCATTCAAGATAGAATTCCAAGCAGCCGTGTACGACCTTGGCTGCAATATTTTAGAGATTACACTAGAAGAAAAAAAGAGTATAAACGAGCAGAAATCCAAGCACAGATAAAAGCAACGGAAGATATAGGGACAAATGGTTGGATGATGTGGTCACCCTCAAGTAAATACTCTCTTAAATGTTTAAATAATCATTGTTTTTAAACGCTTTCGTATCTGCTTTGAATTTGGAAGATACTGTTCTACTAAGTTATGAAAATCTTTTGAGTGATTCATATGCACAAGATGTGCAAGTTCATGAATAACTACATAGCAAATCAGCTCTTTATCAAGCTTCATCAGTTCACTATTAAGCGTTATGATCCTTTTTGAACTGCAACTTCCCCACCTGCTTCGCATTTTTCTAAATCTTAAAGCTGAAAATTCAAGTTGCATAATGGCAGCATACTTTTTAATCTCTTTCGTAAGATAGTTCCTTGCAGTCTCTTTATAAAAATAATCATAAGCTTTTTGAATATTTTGCGGTGTAGCTGCTTTCATTTTATGAAGTTTTTTACGTAAAAGCGTTGCTTCTTCACTGTTAATACTAATAATTTCTCCAAAAAACAGCACTTCATCTTCTAAATTAACTTGTAAAGGTTCTCTTAGAGCGTTTTGCTGTATTTTTTTCTCTATCCAATCTTGTTTCTTATCTAAGAGAGTGTTTATAAATCTTTTTGATTCATAAGGAGTTTTTACGGTAATTGTATTATCATGATCAACGCGTATATAACTGTTTTTCAGGCGAGGATTACAAATAACATTTACTGAATAATCCCTAAACTTATTATTCTTAAATGTATGCAACAGGATCCTTAACTCCGGCCTTTTTAAAGCCATTTAGTCGTAGTCGGCAGCTGTCACAAACTCCACAAGCTTTTTCTTCGTTTTTGTAGCAACTCCAAGTAAGTTCTAGTGGAACATTTAAAGTGAGCGCTTCTTTGACTATTTCAGACTTTTTTAGATGCACCAAAGGCATTTTAATTGTAATCTTGGTTTCCTCTTTTGTTCCAAGATTAATGGCTTTTTGCATAGCTTCAATATAATGCTCACGACAATCAGGATAACCGCTGCTATCCTCTTCGACAACGCCAATAGCAATAATCTCTGCACACTCTTTTTCGGCAATTGCAGCTGCCATAGAGAGAAAAATACCATTTCTAAAAGGGACATAAGTAACAGGTACACCTTCTTCAACCCCACCTGTTGGCACATCAATATTCCTGTCAGTCAATGCAGATGCACCCAGCTGCTTAAAAAAGTCCAAATCTAAAATATATTTTTCTTTAACATGTAAAGATTTGGCTATGGCTTTAAAACACGCTAACTCTTTTTGTTGCGTTCGCTGATCATAATTAAAATGCACAGCAATAATTTCATACCCTTGTTCTTTCATCATATACGCAGCAAGCGTAGAATCCATACCGCCACTCATAATACAAACTGCTTTTTTGTTTTTTGTTTTCATAGCGTGATTTTAACATATCTAAATTATGTTTTTAAATAAAACTATAAATATTATTTAATATTAATTATTTTTAAATAAAAAAGGCAGCTTTTTAAAGCTGCCTTTTAGAAATCAATAAGTTTATTTAGTACCCATTGCATCTAATGCATATGCTTTACCAAGAGCATATGCTTTTTTATTTGCTTCATGAACTTTTGGTGGAACTTTAGAAAGCATAGTTTCAATTAAAGACTCTTCTGGAAGCACTTCTGTCATTGTGTTTGTAATTGCAAGAGCAACAACAGATTGAGTAATAACATTACCAACCTCTTCTTTTGCAATTGTAATAATAGGAATCTCATGGATAATCCATTTCTCTCTATCTTCATCTGTAGGGTGAACAAGATTTGGATCTACGACAATAGTACCGCCTGGTTTTACACCATTTTTAAATTGTTGATAAGAAACATCAGCAACTGAAAGCATAAAGTCTATTTCACCTTCATTTGCATATGGATAACGAATTTCATCATCATCAAGTGTGATATCAACAACTGTTGCACCACCACGAACTTGAGAAGTATAAGTAGCTGTTTTTAAACCGTAACCACCATTTTTAATTTTACAAGCAGCCATAATTTCACCAGCAAGTAAAACACCCTGCCCACCGACACCAGTAAATCGTAAAGTATGTCTCATCTATAGCTCCTTATATTTTTTTCTCAAAATCAGCTTGAGAAATTTTTGCACGTTGTCCCTGTGCAGCTTTTTGAATCTCAGCGTACATTTCACAGTACTCTTCTTGTTCAACATCTCTTAAAACACCTGTTGGTAGATAATTTTCTTTCTCTTTCGGATCTTCAAGAGCTTCCCATTTTTTCAACGGCATTGTAATACTGTCAATCCAAGCAAGATTCTCCATAGCATTTGCCATTTTATTTTTACGTCCAAGGTTAATATGACAGTTTGAAAGTACTTCTACAAAACTAAAACCTTTATGAGAAAATGCTTTTACAAGAATTTTTTCCAATTTTTTAGGATCCAGCATAGCTTCTCTAGCAACAAAAGATGCTCCTGCACCTATAGCAAGATTTGAAGCATTAAAAGTTGGATCGATATTACCGTTCTTTTGAGAAACAGTCCAAAAACCACGAGGAGTAGTTGGCGATGTTTGTGAGTTAGTAAGACCATAAATAAAGTTGTTAATTAAAATAAAGTTTAAATCAATATTTCTTCTACAACCGTGAATAGTATGGTTACCTCCAATTGCAAGGCCATCACCATCACCTGCAACAACAATTACATGTGCATTTGGTTTTGCAAGCTTGATACCCGTAGCATAAGCAATTGTACGCCCATGTGTAGTATGAACAGTGTTACAGTCAATATATGAAGAAAAACGTCCTGAACATCCGATTCCAGACACGACACATACATTGTTCATATCCCATCCCATTTTTTCAATAGCACGGATAGTTGCTTTTAAGATAACACCATCACCACAACCCCAACACCAAAGTGTCGGCATTTTGTTTACACGTAAATATTTATCATAATTAAATGCCATTACATCATCTCCTTAACTTTTGCTACCATTTCAGCAGGTGCGATAGGACGACCATTTGCTTTCAATAAAGTAGTGAAATCATTGCGTTTAATAACACGTTCGATCTCTTTTGAGTACTGACCCATATTAAGTTCAGTAACCATAATTCTATTTTCAAATTGTTTTCCAAGCTCTTCTAGTTTTTTGATTGGAGATGGCCATAACATAATTGGTCTAAAGAGTCCTGCTTTTATACCTTCTGAACGAAGTTTTTTTACAGCTTCATAAGCAGCAAGTGCAATAGAACCATAAGCGATAATACAAACATCCGCATCTTCTAAATCCACTTCTTCATAATCAGGTAAATCATCAAGACCACCATTTTCCAAATGAACAGTGTTGATTTTACCAACGAGACGTTCAATGTTGAATTCACATTGCTCTGCATCTTCCGTTGGGAAACCTTCATCACCATGGTGAAGACCAGTAATGTGATACTTGTACCCTTCAAACATTGGATTTAATACTGCAGGCTTATTCATTGGAACATCATATGGTTTGTAATCAGCAGGATCACCATGAAATTTTTCACGATCTACAATAGAAGCTTCAATCTCTTCCATATCCGGAAGAATTGCTTTACCATGCATATGACCAATAGTTTCATCTAATAAAACAAAGACCGGAGTCATATATTTTTCAGCTAAGTTAAATCCACGTACAGTTTCAGTATAACATTCGCTTAATGAACCCGCACAAAGTGTAATAGAAGCATAATCGCCATGTGTTGGATACTGTGCCTGACCAATATCTGCTTGAGAAACACGAGTTGGAAGACCAGTTGAAGGACCACCACGCATAACATTGATAATTACTAGTGGTATTTCAGCAATAAATCCAAGACCAATTTGCTCAGCTTTAAGTGAAATACCAGGACCTGAAGTTGCTGTAAATGACTTAACACCAGCCATTGAAGCACCAAGTGCAGCTGAAATACCAGCGATCTCATCTTCCATTTGTATTGCAGTTCCACCAACTTTTGGCAACATATCTGAAGAGACATGCATTACTTCTGATGAAGGTGTAATTGGATATCCACCAAAAAATCTAGCACCTGCTTCTACAGCTGCTTTTGCTGCAAGTTCATTACCAGTAGAAATTACTTCTCTTGCCATTACTTAGCTCCTTCTTCTTCTAAAGACATATAATTATTTGCAACAATTGCCGCTTGTCTTGCTTTTGATTCGTCTGTTAATTTAGCAAAACTCAGTCCTGCCGCTTTTAACTCTTTTCTATCAGCTACATAAATAGCAAAATCTGGACATGAAAGCTCACACTCGCTACATCCAATACATGCCTCTGGATGATCTACTGAAATCATTGCTCCAAGAGTTGAAGTTGGTTCATACACCATTCCTAAAACACCTGAAGGGCATACAGAAACGCAAATATCACAAGCTTTACAATTACTAGTGTTTACCCATACCGGTTGGTTTCCTGGGTTTTCAGTTTTAAAAGTTCCCATCTATTCTCCTAATTTTAAAATGTAGTCCTAAACTACATATCACTTTAATATTTTCAAAAAATATTTAAAACTCTACTTTTAAGCATTTAATTGAGTTCATTTTCGTCAAAAAATATTATAGCATATTTCCACTTAGCTCACCGTCAGAAATGACGGTGATTTACGCCATACTTTGCTAAAACTGTGCTACAAACACACCAAATTATTGCAAAATACAAGAATTTAGAGCTCACACAAGATTTAACTATAAGACTACTTTTTCGCTAATACTTCCGCTACAGCTTTTCCAATTTCAGCAGGTGAAACAACAACTTTTACACCAGCAGCCTCTAATGCTTCCATTTTTTCTTTTGCAGTTCCTGCTGTTCCAGAAATAATTGCACCTGCATGCCCCATTCGTTTCCCTTTAGGAGCAGTTTGACCAGCAATAAATGCAACAACAGGCTTAGTAATCTGCTCTTTAATCAATTTCGCAGCTTGAATTTCAAGATCTCCACCAATTTCACCAATCATTACAATTGCTTCTGTCTCTGGATCAGCCTCAAACATAGGTAGCAACTGCTTATATGAAAGACCAATAATTGGATCCCCACCAATACCTACTGCAGTAGTAATACCAAAACCTTCTTTTACCACTTGGTTTGCACCTTCATAAGTTAATGTGCCTGACTTAGAGATAAGTCCTACATTTCCTTTTTTGAATATCATACCAGGCATAATTCCTATTTTACACTCATCTGCAGTGATAATACCAGGACAGTTTGGCCCAATTGTTTTCATATTGTGTTTTGTAGCGTATTGTTTTGCATACATCATATCTTTTACAGGAGCACCTTCTGTAATAATTACAGCAAGTTCAATCCCTGCATCAGCAGCTTCCATAACAGCATCTGCAACAAATGCAGGCGGAACGAAAATCATAGAAACAGTAGCACCTGTTGCATCTACTGCATCTTTAACAGTATTAAAAACAGGTTTTCCAAGATGCTCTTGACCACCTTTGTTTGGTGTTACACCACCAACAATGTTGGTGCCATAATCAATACACTGCTCAGCGTGAAAAGATCCCTCTTTTCCTGTAAAACCTTGAACGATAACTTTTGTATCTTTATTTACTAAAATAGACATATCTTATAACTCTCCTTTTGCTGCTGCAACTGCTTTTGCTGCACCATCAGCTAAATCTGTTGCTGGTATAACATTTGCAATGTTTGCATTTTTAAGAATTTCTGCCGCTTCTGGAGCATTCGTTCCATCAAGACGAACAACAACAGGAACATGCACATCCACAAGTTTTGTAGCCTCAAGAATTCCATTTGCGATACGGTCACATCTTACAATTCCACCAAAAATATTTACAAAAATTGCTTTTACATTTGGATTTTTAAGAATAATTTCAAAACCTTTCGCAACTGTTTCAGCATTGGCACTACCTCCAACATCAAGGAAGTTTGCCGGTGTGCCACCCATGTAGTTAATTGTATCCATAGTTCCCATTGCAAGTCCTGCACCGTTTACCATACAGCCAATCTCACCATCAAGTGCAATATATGAAAGACCATACTGAGAAGCCTCTCTCTCATCAGGATCCTCTTCAGATAAATCTCTCATCTCTTCAATCTCTGGATGACGGCCAAGTGCAGAGTCGTCAAATCCCATTTTACCATCAAGTGCTAAAAAGTCCCCTGCTCCAGTTTTAATAAGAGGATTAATCTCTATCATTTCTGCATCTTTATCCATATAAACTTTAAAAAGTTTAGATGCAAAATCAATCATTTTTCTCTGTTCATTTTTATCAGTAATCCCAAGTCCGAAAACTAATTCACGACCGTGAAAACCTTGAAAACCAATAGATGGGTCAACAGTTACTTTAATAATCTTCTCAGGTGTTTTTTCAGCAACTGTTTCAATATCCATACCACCTTCAGTAGAAGCCATAATAATCGGCATCTCTTGAGCACGGTCAAGCACTACAGAGAGATAGAGCTCATCTTTAATATCTGCACCCTCTTCAATATAAACTTTTTGAACAAGTTTTCCTTCCGGTCCTGTTTGGTGTGTTACAAGCGTCATTCCAAGAATTTCATCTGCAAGTTCTTTTACCTCTTCAATAGACTTAGCAAGTTTAACACCACCACCAAGACCACGACCACCAGCATGAATTTGAGCTTTAACAACCCAAATATTTCCACCTAATTCTTCTGCAGCTTTTACTGCCTCCTCAGGTGTATTTGCTATTATACCTCTTGGTGTAGGCACATTATATTGAGCAAAAATTTGTTTTGCTTGATATTCATGTATATTCATCGATTCTCCTTATTTTAAATTGGGTTCTAACTACGCCTTAGGCGCAATCATATCCTCTGGTTTCACATACTCATCAAATTGTTCAGCAGTTAAAAGACCAAGTTCAATCGCAGTCTCTTTAAGCGTTGAATTATTTGCATGTGCAGTTTTTGCAATTTTAGCAGCATTTTCATATCCAATATATGGATTGAGTGCTGTTACTAACATAAGTGAATTATTTAAGTAATAATCAATCTTATCTTCTACAGGCTTAATACCAACTGCAGCATTATCATTAAAAGAAACAATAGAATCACTTAGAAGTCTTACTGATTGTAAGAAATTATAAGCAATTACAGGTTTAAATACATTTAATTCAAAGTTACCTTGAGAAGCTGCAAAACCAATAGTAGCATCGTTACCCATAACTTGACAAGCCACCATAGTAACTGCTTCACTCTGTGTAGGATTTACTTTTCCTGGCATAATTGAACTACCTGGCTCATTTGCAGGAATCTCTATTTCACCAATACCACAACGAGGACCAGAAGCCAACCATCTTACATCATTAGCTATTTTCATCATATCTGCTGCAAGTGCTTTTAGAGCACCATGAGCAAATACAAGTGCATCATGAGATGTTAAAGCATGAAATTTATTTGGTGCTGTGACAAAATCATGACCAGTAAGTTCTGAAAGTTTTTTTGCAACTCTTTCACCAAGTTCTGGATGTGCGTTTAGTCCTGTTCCAACAGCCGTTCCACCCAGTGCAAGTTCTCTTACCGCATCAAGAGAATCTTTTGCCATTTTTTCAGATTTATTTAACATCTCTACCCAACCACTAATCTCTTGACCAAGAGTTAAAGGTGTTGCATCTTGAAGATGTGTGCGTCCAATTTTTACAATATGTGCGAACTCTTCACTTTTTGCTTGAAGTGTCGCTTTTAATTTTGCAATAGCCGGTAAAAGTTGTTCTTCAACAGCAATCACAGAAGCTACATGAAGTGCAGTTGGATAAGTATCATTTGAAGATTGAGATTTATTAACATCATCATTTGGATGGACAAGTTTTTCTTTTCTGAAGTCTCCACCAAGAATTTCAGTAGCACGATTTGCAAGCACCTCATTGTTATTCATATTTGATTGCGTTCCAGAACCAGTTTGCCATACAACTAAAGGATAGTTTCCATCTAATTTTCCAGCAAGCATATCATCAGCAGCCTGTGCTATTGCATCCGCTTTTTTTGCGTCAAGTTTGCCTAAATCTTTATTAACAAGTGCTACTGCCTTTTTTAAATATGAAAATGCACGAGTAATCTCATATGGCATTGTCTCTGCACCTATTTTAAAATTTTGCACACTTCTTTGTGTTTGTGCACCCCAATAAGCATCAACAGGGACTTCTATCTCTCCCATTGTGTCTTTTTCAATACGAGTTTTCATCTATCTATCTCCTTTAAAAAAAATTGTTTGATTTTAATGTATTAATTAAAGTTTCTACAGAATGACAAGATTGAGCAAACATTTTACTCTCCTTCTCATCTAATGTCACTTCAATAATTTTTTCAGCACCTTTTGCACCAAGCATTACAGGCACACCAGATACAACATTACTATAGCCATATTCACCCTCAAGACAAACAGCACATGGATGAATCTGTTTTGTATCTTTCAAAATTGCATCAACCATAATAGCAGCAGACTTTGCTGGAGCATAATATGCCGAACCAGTTTTAAGATAACCAACAATTTCAGCACCACCATGGCGTGTTCTATCTACTATATCATCAATTTCACTCTGACTTAAAACATCCGTCAAAGGCACACCAGCTACAGTAGAATAACGAGGTAGAGGAACCATATCATCACCATGACCACCCATAACAGAGGCACGAATTTGCCCACCACCATAGCCTAGTTTTTCTTGTATAAATGCCGCCATACGAGAGCTATCAAGTATTCCTGCCATACCAATTACTCTGCTTCGTTCAAATCCACTCTCTTTAAGAGCTACATAAGTCATAGCATCAAGAGGATTTGAGACCATAATAATTATTGCCTGAGGAGAGTATTTTGCAACACCCTCTACCACCTCTTTTGTGATTTTTGCATTTATCATAAGTAAATCATCACGACTCATCCCTGGTAATCTTGGACTTCCAGCAGTAATAACAACAACATCACAATCCACAAGATCAGACATCTCTTCAGCCACAGAAACTATAGTATGACTTCTTACAGCAGAAGCAGCTTGAGACATATCTAGTGCTTTTCCTTTTGCCACATCAATCTTATTATCACGCAAAATAATCTCATGACAAGATCCTTGCATAGCAAGGGAATAAGCTACTGTTGCACCAACATTCCCTGCTCCTACAATACCTACTCTCTTTCCTTGACTCATATATGTTCCTTAAAATTAAAATACACTTAAATACTACCAATAACACTTAAGTATATAAAAAATTATGTGCATTAATGCACATAACTTTTTTAAACACTAGATTGAATCTATAATAGCATTCAAAGTAGCAGATGGACGCATTGCTGCAACAGCTTTTGCATTATCTGGACGATAGTATCCACCAATATCTTTTGGTTTGCCCTCTGCAGCTAAAAGTTCAGCAATGATTTTTTCTTCATTCTCAATAAGTGCTTCTGCAATAGGACGAAATTTAGCAGAAATCTCAGCATCATCACTATCAGCTAAATCCTGTGCCCAATATTGTGCCACAAAGAAATGCGAAGCTTTATTATCAGGCTCACCAACTTTTCTTGAAGGTGCTTTATTATTATCAAGATATCTATTATTTGCAACATCTAATGCAGCAGTAAGAATCTCTAATTTTTCACTTGGGTGTTTTTTCTCAATATATCTTAAAGACTCAGCAAGTGCCAAAAATTCACCCAAAGAATCCCATCTCAAATGTCCCTCTGCAAGGAATTGATCAACATGCTTAGGAGCAGATCCACCAGCACCAGTTTCAAAAAGACCACCACCAGCTAGAAGTGGAACAATTGAAAGCATTTTTGCAGATGTTCCAAGCTCTAAAATTGGATACATATCAGTTAAATAATCACGAAGCACATTTCCTGTCACTGCAATAGTATTTTTCCCTTCTCTTACACGAGCATTAGAGAATTTTGTAGCCTCTTCAATTTCCATAATACGGATATCAAGTCCCTCTGTATCATGCAGTTTTAGATACTCATTTACTTTTTTAATCATATTTGCATCATGTGCACGATTTTCATCTAACCAGAAAATTGTCGGCACTTTTTCAATTCTAGCTCTCTCTACTGCAAGACGAACCCAGTCTTTGATTGGAATATCTTTTGCACGAGACATTCTCCAGATATCACCTTTTTCCACTGTATGACTCATAAGAACATTACCAGCAGCATCTTTTACTTCCATCACACCATCTTCAGGAACTATAATAGTAGTCGGATGAGAACCATACTCTTCAGCTTTTTGTGCCATAAGACCAACATTTGCAACGCTACCCATAGTGCTCACATCAAATTGACCATTTTTTACACAATCTTCAATCATTGGACGATAAAAGTTAGCATAACAACGATCAGGAATTACTGCAACACACTCCTCTGTTTTTCCATCTTTGTTCCACATCTTTCCACCATCACGAACAACAACAGGAAGTGAAGCATCAATAATAATATCGTTTGAAGCATGGAGGTTTGTAATACCATTGTCACTATCAACCATAGCAATATTTACATCACCATTGTTAATTACATCTTTAAATGCTGCTAGAATTTCCTCTTTTTTATCAGAATTTTCAAGTTTTTTCTCTAAATCTCCAAGACCAAGATTTGGATTTACACCAAGTTTTTCAAACTCATCTGCATATTTTGTAAATACATCTTCAAAAAAGATTTCAACAGCATGACCAAACATAACAGGGTCAGATACCTTCATCATAGTTGCTTTTAAATGAAGTGACCACAATACACCATTTGCTTTTGCATCCGCAATTGATTTTTTGAAAAATTTACGCAATGCTTTTGCTGACATAAAAGTTCCATCTAAAACTTCTTTATCTTTTGCATCAACATTTTTAAGCACTTTACCATTGAGTTCAATAGTAACATTTTGCTCACCATCAATAATTACAGATTGCTCATTTGCATAAAAATCATCTCCATCCATAGATGCTACATATGTTTTCGAATTTTCTGAAAACGGGCGTAGTTTATGTGGATTTTTCTTAGCGAAATTTTTAACTGCCAATGCTGCACGACGGTCTGAGTTTCCTTCACGAAGCACAGGATTCACTGCTGAACCAAGACAAGTAGCATATTTTGCTTGTAACGCTTTTTCCTCTTCACTCTCTGCATGTTCAGGATACTCTGGTAAAGCATACCCTTTTGATTGTAACTCTGCTATACACTCTTTTAATTGAGGAATTGATGCAGAAATATTTGGAAGCTTAATAATGTTACCCTCTGGTTGATGCACCACTTCACCTAAATATGCTAATTCATCAGCTATCTTTTGATCTTCAGTAAGATACTCTCCCATAGTAGCGATAACTCTTGCTGCTAAAGATATATCTCTCTCTTCTACTTCTACGCCAGCTGTTTTCGTAAAAGCTTGCACAATTGGTAATAATGAATATGTTGCTAAAGCCGGAGCTTCATCAATTTTAGTCCAAATGATTTTTGACATGGTTTGTCCTCATAGTTATATTTTATAAGTTTAATAATAACACTAAGATATACAATATGAGTAAAGCTTATAAAAATAAATAGAGATATTTAAAATATGTTTCATTTTGTAGCACGCCTTATATTACGCAAATGTGTAGAATAGTTA
>FPHH01000023.1_pt1 | contig 15745 bp, 15 predicted proteins | sample 1057331 | NCBI WGS metagenome assembly FPHH01 (sample SAMEA4473311, study PRJEB15554) | hydrothermal vent metagenome | biome: marine basaltic hydrothermal vent biome; feature: marine hydrothermal vent; material: water | place: Pacific Ocean | collected 2011-06-14/2011-07-23 | depth 1155 m
GCATCAAGGTCTTTGCGCGCAGCCGTGACTTCAAGTTGTGCTTTTTGTACAGAGATCTTTGCCTCCTTGAGAAGTTGTGGCAAATCGACAGCATCCATCTCTACAAGAAGTTGCCCCTTTTTTACCCATTGCCCCTCATCTGTATAGAGTGCTTTGATTTTTGAAGCCGTAAGTGCTGTGATGCTATAGATTTCCTTTGCACCGACATTCCCTATACCAAAAGTTTTAAGGCTCATATCTCCCTGCGCCGGAGTCACTTTTGTGTAGGTACTTTTTGGGATGTAAACTTTATTGTAAAAAATTGCTCCACCGACAAGCAGAGCAAGAACGATAAGCGTGTATTTTATGGTATTGTTCATTATATTTTTCCTTTGAGATATTGGATTCTGTCAATGCTGAGTGCACGTAGGTAGTAAGCCTCAAGCAGGCTGAGTTTTGCATTAAGCACTTGCGAGGTAGCATCTAAAACTTCAATGTAGGTCGCAAGCCCCTCTTTATAGCGTCCATCAAGCACTTTTTTTGTCTCCTGTGCAGAGTCAAGCTGTGCCTTTTTTGCGGCAATAGTTTTGTTGTAGCGTTTAATATCTAAAAGCAGATTGTTTAATTCTTCTTTTAATGCAAGTTCGCGTGAGTGTTTTTGCTCTTTACTGATCTGTGCAGCAATTTCTACCTTTTGTGCCTCTGCTGAGACTCTGCCACCGCTATAGAGTGGAATATTAACAATAACTCCCGCATTTGTAGCATCGTAAGTGTTTAGTGTATCAAAGTGATTATAAGATGCTACAGCATCAATAGAGCCATAATGTTCTGCTTTTGCTGATTTATGCAGCAAGATATTTTTTTCGATGTTTTTATTCTCAATTTTAAGTGAGTAATTTGAGTTTAGCACCTCATCCTCTACATCTTTGTTAGCATTGAAACTCTCTTGTAATACTGCATTCTCAAGCGTGACATTCTCATCTATTTTTCTGTCCATATAGAGTGAGAGTGAATTGCGTGCTTTATCAAAACTTGCCTGAGCAACAGCAAGATTATCTTCTGCATTATAAACGGATGAGAGAAAACGGCTTGCATCGGCTGTGGTTTTAAGCCCCTGATTTACTAGTGCTTGGGCTTGGGAATAGTAGGCTTTCTTTGCTTCTAAATCTTTTTTACGGACATTTACAGCTTCACGCTGAACTACCATAAGCTTGTAAAAAGATTTCACCTTATAAGCAAGTAGTGCTTTGAAATCCATCAAAGAGAGTTTGGAAATATCCTCGTCTTTTTTACTTGAAGCTATTTTAGAGGTAGTTTTACCGAAGTCCCATAACTTTTGTTTTAAATTTACCCCTGCATTCCATCCTGTATCATCTAGTGTATGAAAAGTACCATTTACAGGTAAAACATAGGTCTGAGTGACATTGTATTGCCCATTCAAATTAATTTGAGGCAGATAGTCGGCTGTAATAGAGCGATGTGAAAGTTGTGCCTGTTTTATTTTCATTTGCAGAGACTTCACATCAGGGTAGTTTTGCAGCGTCGTATCAATCGACTCCCGAAGTGTAAGCATTTCTGCGTTTAACATAGAAAAAAGCAATAAAGAGGAGAGCAATATTTTTTTCATTAGAAACCTTATGAGCTATTTTTTGTATTATCTCATAAGTCCGTTAAGGTATCGTTAATTATGTGCAAATGTTACTATAAAACTATTACTTTTATCATCTGATTTTACTTTTATCTCTATCTTCATAGCCATTGCCAAACGATTGACAATATCGAGTCCTATACCACTACTGCGTTTATCACCGCTGTAAGAGCGCTCAAAAATTTTCTCTGGATTAACTATTTTTGGTCCACTATTTTGGATGTAGAGACGCTTTCCTTTAGTATAGATCTTTACATATCCGTTTGTAACATTATATTTACATGCGTTTGCAATGATATTTTGGAGTATCTGTTTTATAGCACGTTCGTTGAGCTTGACAGTAAAGTTTGAACACTCTTGAGTAAAGCGAATACCTGGATATATCTGCTGCTGCGTTTGGAGGATCTCTTGAGTAATTTTACATAGATTTACCTCTTGGAGTTGAAAAGTCTCTTCTTGGAGTAATATGGTTAAATTTTCATGCAGTTCTGATATGGTCTCGACACTCTTTTTTACTCTTTGAAATGCTAAATTTTGAGAACACTCCTCTTTTTTTTCAAGAAGTTTCATATTAAGCTTGATGGAGGTAACGGGTGTATTAAGATCATGTATTAAATCTTTTGCAAATTTATCAAGTGTTAAGATGCTCTCTTGAAGTGGCTTGAGAGCATTTTTAGCAAGTTTGTAGCTCAAAAAAGCAAAGACTAAAAGTAGTAAAAGCTGGAGTGCCCATATTTTGATTTTAAGTATAAAAAGTTTTTTGTTATAAACACTTTTTTTCTTAATAATTTGAAGATAATAATATGGTTTTTTTGTTGGAATATACTTCATAAAACTGCTATCTGAAACAGTAAAATTTCGTATATCTATATGCTTTCCTAACTTTTTAACAAACTTATGTGAATATGTACCATCACGATATTCATCCATATTCAGATGAAGTTTAACATGTCGTGCATATTCTATTAAAGAGAACTCTTCTGCTTTTAGAAGATGGTTTTGAATTTGAGTATAGTAGAAAAATCCTGCTGTTAAAATGAGGAGAGCAACGCTCACAAAGTAGGTAATGAAAAATTTTAAAAATGCTCTCTTTTCATGATGCTGCAAGACGGTATCCTACGCGTTTTATTGTTGTAATAGGCAGTCCAATTTTTCGTAGTTTATTGATATGCACACGCAAAGAGCCTTCACTCATCTCTTTGCCATCGCCAAGATACTCAAGGATTGTCTCCTTTTGCACCGTTGCATTGAGGTTTTGAAAAAAAAGTTTTGTGATTTTAAGTTCTGCTGGGGAGAGTGATACAAAGTTCTCTTGATGGTAAAGTTCCTCTTTTTCTATGGAAAAATAGAACTCTCCAGCTTGGATTCTTTCGCTGTAACTATGATAAGATTTTCGTATAAGAGCATTGATGCGAACCAAAAGTTCATCAAAATCAAAAGGTTTTTTGATGTAGTCATCTGCTCCTATTGCAAAACCATGTGAAAGTGAAGCGATGTCAGTAAGAGCTGTGATAAAAATAGCAGGTGTTTTATTGCCACTCTCACGCAGGCTTTGAAGAAGCTCAAAACCACTCAAATGAGCAACATTAACATCAAATAAAAAGAGGTCAAAATGTTCGCTAAAAGTGGCATCAAGTGCCTTTTGTCCATCATCTACATGAGTGATGGCAAATGCTTCACTCTCTAACAGTTCTATTAATGTTTCAGATAAAATTGCATCATCTTCTAAAAGGAGTATTTTTAACATAGTGAGATTGTACTCAAATCTCTGTTAGCGTAATGTTAATATCTCTTTTGTGTTATACTATTGTTTCTAAAAGAGAAGGTAATATATGATACTCGCATCAGGCTTATTTTTAGTTACACTTATTTTTGTTATTTGGCAACCAAAAGGTCTGCAGATTGGCACGACTGCTGTTGTTGGGGCTCTGTTGGCACTTCTTTTGGGAGTTGTGAGTTTTGAAGATGTCATTACTGTGACAAGTATTGTTTGGGATGCGACTTTGGCGTTTATTGGCATAATCATTCTCTCGATGGTGCTTGATGAGATAGGCTTTTTTGAGTGGGCGGCTATAAAGATGGCGAAGCTTAGTGGTGGGAGTGGCAATAGAATGTTTATCTATATTTTGCTCCTTGGTGCTTTTGTGGCTGCCTTTTTTGCAAATGATGGGGCGGCACTTATTTTAACGCCAATTCTTTTGGCAAAGATGAAATACCTGAAGATGAAGCCATTACCTATTTTTGCCTTTTTAATGGCAGGTGGGTTTATAGGAGATAGTGCCTCAAATCCTTTGGTTATCTCAAATCTTACAAACATTGTAACAGCAGACTATTTTCATATCGGTTTTTTTGAGTATGCAAAAAATATGTTCTTACCGAACCTTTTAAGCATTATGGCTTCCATCGCTGTTTTATGGTTCTATTTTAGAAGAGATATTCCTCTCAAAGTAGATATATCTTTACTTCCTGAAGCTAAATCAGTCATTAAAAACCATACAATGTTCAAACTCAGCTGGTTCTTTTTGGCACTTTTGATGGTGGGCTATTTTGTGGGAGATTATTATCATCTGCCTATTTCACTCTTTGCACTTGGTGGGGCTTTGCTCTTTTTGGCGATTGCAAATTATTATAAAGCTGTAAAGCCTATGATGACTCTAAAAAGGGCTCCTTGGCAGATTGTTTGGTTTAGTATTGGACTCTATATCGTTGTTTATGGACTCAAAAATGCAGGGCTTACCAATGAGGTGGCACTCTGGATAGCATCATTACAACAGAAAGGCGAAGCAGTTGCTATAATTGGGACTGGATTTCTCTCTGCGTTTATGAGTTCCATCGCAAATAATTTACCAACGATTATGATTATGGATATAGCTATCGACCATGTTGGCTATGTGGGAAATGAAGCGCTTGCCTATGCAAATATACTAGGCTCAAACCTCGGACCGAAAATGACCCCTATTGGCTCTCTTGCGACGCTTTTATGGCTCCATGTGCTTGCACAAAAAGGGGTAAAAATTGGTTGGGGTGAATATATGAAAGTAGGGTTGCTAATTACTCCTCCTGTTTTGTTAGTAGCCCTTTTAGGAGTTTTATAATGGCATTTGAAGATGCACTACACACATTAACATTAAGTGATGATGGCTCATATACAGCCTATTCAAAAGAGTATGACGAACACTACCACTCTACCAAAGATGGTGCGCTCAAAGAGTCTTTGCAAAAGCATATTATTCCTGCGTTTGAAGTGATAAAAAAGGATGAGGTCAATATTCTTGATATCTGTTATGGGCTTGGATTTAATACTTTGGCTACGATTTTATATTATAGAGACAACAGACCAAATACAAAGCTCAATATCTACTCTCCAGAGCTTGATGCTTCACTTGTTAACTCTTTAGAAGATTTTAGCTATCCAGAGGAGTTTGCAGCGCTTCGAGAGATTATTGTAGCACTGAGTCAAGAGGGAGTCTATCAAGATGACTCATTATCTATAGAGCTTTTTTTAGGAGATGCTCGGGAGTATGTCAAAAAATTTGAGAATTTCTTCGATATTGTCTATCAGGATGCTTTTTCTCCCTCTACAAATCCTATGCTTTGGACAAAAGAGTATTTTGCAGATATTGCAAAGGCGATGAAAAAAGATGGGGTGCTTACGACATACTCTATTGCTTTAAAAATACGCCTTGCACTTTATGAAAATGGTTTCTATATTTATCTCAATAAAGGGGAGGGGTATAGAGATGCGACAATAGCTTCTCAACTCGAACTATCAAATGCAATAACTGTTGATATGCAACATAAGATAGCTTGCAATCCTACTATCCGATCACTTAGAGATTAACTCTCATTGTAATCACATGCTTTTATATAACCACTCTCTGGTTCTATGATGATGCATGCATTTTCTTCATTTCCATGAAGTGTGATGGTGCAGGGAGTTTTTAAGAGATGATTACCATCATACGGAGCGGTTAAATCTCCAATCAAGGGTCTTCCTAGATAATCAAAATTTATTATTTGTTTATCACATCCACCACTAAAGGTGATAGAATCTACTCCTCTGAGCTTTTGGTTTTTTATCTCCTTTGTTCTTGTAAGGGGGTCTTTTGCGTAGCTGCTATTAGAGTCTTGAATTGAGTATGAGGAGTTTGTTTCTCCGCTAAAAACGATTCTCCATCTATCTTTAAACCAGTTAGGATTAGAAGAGTCATATTTATCATCTACAAGGGCAAGATGTTGTGTATAGCGTAATTTTGAAATTAAATCTATTGCTGCTTCTTGTGTAGGGTTATTTTGCATTCTAGGAATAATAGTTGCTGCTAATATGCCAATGACAACTATTACAAATATCAACTCTATCATAGTAAAGGCTCTTTTCATCTTTTTCCCTTAAAACAAACTAAATATTTTTCCGATTATACAATTATAAAAACTTTAAAAAGCTTAAAGCTGTTTTGAGCGTAAGAGAAAGGTTGTAGATTTTATGGTAGAATATACCAAAATATAAAGGAGCAAAAGTGAAATTTGCAGATCCAAAGAATGATTTAGCCTTTAAAAAGATATTTGGTGATGAGAACCATAAGAATATACTTATCTCTTTTTTAAATGCTGTATTAGATTTTCAAGATGAGAAGAGTATTGTTGATGTTTCCTTAGCAAATCCCTATCAAGTTCCAAAAATTCCAGAACTAAAAGAGACAATTTTGGATATAAAAGCACGCAATAGAGAGGGGGAGAGCTTTATAGTAGAGATGCAAAAAAAAGATTTGGGCGATTTTACAAAAAGAAGCCTCTACTACACATCAAAAGCCTATATATCACAACTTCCAAAAGGGCAAAATTATACAGTGCTAAAAAAGGTCTATTTTATAGGAATATTAAATTTTACTATTTTTGAGAATAAAAACTATATTTCAAGACATCTAATAATAAATCAAGAGACCAACACTCAGGATTTAAGTGATTTTGAATTTACATTTATAGAACTCCCAAAATTTACAAAAGGTTTAGAGGACTTAGAGACTCTTTTGGATAAGTGGATCTATTTTATAAAAAATGCAAGTGATTTGCAGATGGTTCCTCAAATATATCATAAAATAGAACCATTAAAAGAGGCATTTGAGATAGCTACCCAAACATCATGGGGAGCAAAAGAGCTTGAAGTTTATGATTATATCACACTCAGAGAGTTTGACGAGATAAATGCTTTAAGAACTGCTGAGAGAAAAGGGATAGCGAAAGGGATAGAAAAAGGGATAGAAAAAGGGATAGAAAAAGGGATAGAAAAAGAAAAAATAAATATTGCAAAAAATCTACTTGATATTTTAGATGATGAGACAATAGCACTCAAAACGGGACTCACTATTGAGAAGATAGAACAATTAAGATAGAAAAGTGGCTGGATGCCATCGAGTGCCGATGAGGTTAGTAGTATGCGTTCTGATGAGTGATTTATAAAATAATTTTACTCAATATTTTTAAGTAATTGAGTAAGATGTGAGAGATATAATTTGAAATGAATTTTAAGAAGGAAAAAAAATGAAAAGAGTCGTATTGTTTATGATGCTCCTAACGAGTGCATCACTTTTAAGTGCTACAACAAATCAAGAGATAAAACAAGAGGCAAAAGGTGCTCTTATGAAGATGGGTAGTGCTTTGAAAGCAAATATGAAAAAAAACATGAAAGCAGGTGGCCCTGTGCAGGCGGCAAGTTTTTGTCTTGAGGAGGCATCAAAAATTGCCAAAAAAGTAAATGCAAGCTATCCAAAGGGTGTGAATGTCAAAAGAGTTTCACTCAAATATAGAAATCCAGCAGATAAACCAACATCAGATGAGGCAAAAGTGCTTATACAGATGCAAAAGGATGTTGATGCAGGTAAAACTATACCAAAGATGATAGTAAAAGAGATTGGGAAAAATAGCTATAAAGTTTATAAACCAATTTTTATCAATAAAGGTATCTGTTTAACTTGTCATGGTGATGCACAAACAAGAGATCATGAGGCATATAAACTCATTCATGCAAAATATCCAAATGATAGAGCGATTAATTATAAAAAAGGTGACTTTAGAGGTGCTTTTGTTATTACCATTGTAAAATAGTATTAGGATAGAAGTGAAGAGTTTAATAAATTTTTTAGAGACAAGAGAGATAGAAAAATCAGATATCTTTATAGATTTGAAATGTAGTAAAAATGAAGCAGAAATATTGCAACATATTGCAAAAAAATATATAAAGGGGCAAGACGATGTGTTTGCTCTTGAGCTTTTACAAGATTTGTATAATAATGAAAATTATGAACATCTAAATCATCTCAAAGAGATAAAAAATCTCCTAGAGCTTGGTTGGTTACATCAGCAGAGCTTTACTCCTGTAAAAATTTCTGAGGTAACGCCTTTGGAGCTTCTCAATAGTGCATTGGGATTGACTCCTGCATTTTTGAAACTTCTTCAAGATGGCACACTTGATTTAGATTTACCAGAGATTAAGCCTTATGCAGATCATCTTGAATATCTACAAGACCAATTTTTTAGAATCGAGTTGTATCAAAAAATGAGTGTTATTCGTCAAAATGTGCATGAACACTCGCTTGGTATTGATAGGTTGCAAAATAAACTTAAACATCTTGAAAAACGGATTGAAGAGAGGGTGAAAGAGACCTCTGAAAATTTAGGACTTGATAAATTTTTCAAACAGAAGAAGATGAGCAACTATGAGCAGGTGATTTTTATTGCACTTTTGCGTGAAGAGTATGGCTCTACTGACTCCTCCTTGCGTGAGATGAATACGCTTATTGATTTAATTTCTATAGATGATTATGAGCGTATCAAAAATCGCTCCCTTTTAGAGGAGGGCTCTAATCTTTTAAGTAGTGGCATTATCGATTATGAGGAGATGCTCAATCCTTTTGGTGGTATTAGTCGCTCTTTTTATATTGTTGATGAGGTGCTTCAAAGTATTATTCATCCACAAAAAACAAAAAAAGTAACTCGTTTGAAACTAGGGGCTTTGGTTGCAGAGCAAAATATTTTTGAGCTTATTGATAGTGAGACCTCTTTGGAAGATGTTGTGCTGAATAAGAGTACAAAAGAGACGCTTGAAAACTTAATGAAACAGGTAGATAAAGAGGTAGTCTCTCGCCTTGTAAAGTGGGGTATTAAAGATAAAAAGAGTGGCATTGATGCGCGTATTATCTTTTATGGTCCTGCTGGAACAGGAAAAACAATGACTGCCTATTCACTTGCAAAATCTCTCAAGCGTCAAGTGCTTGCGTTTGATTGCTCGAAAATTCTCTCAATGTATGTGGGAGAGAGTGAAAAGAATGTTCGTAAGATTTTTGATACTTTTTATGAACTTAGCACAAAGACAAAAACAGAGCCTATTTTACTCCTTAATGAAGCAGACCAGTTTTTGGGTGCAAGAAGTAGTGGCAATATCACAGGCTCTGACCAGATGCATAATCAGATGCAAAATATCTTTTTGGAGCAGATTGAAAACTTCCATGGTATGCTTATTGCCACAACAAATCTACTTGAAAATATAGACAAAGCATTTTCAAGAAGATTTAACTATAAAATAGAGTTTAAAAAACCAAATCAAGAGCAGAGAGTGGCACTTTGGGAAAAAATGCTTCCAAAAGATGCCCCTTATGAAGATGGTTTTGATGCAACACAACTTGCTGAGTATTCACTTACAGGTGGGCAAATCAATTTAATTGTAAAAAATACAGCGTATAGAGTTGCTGTTCGTGAGCAACCACTCTTTAGAGTTGCAGATTTCATAGAGGAGATTCGCAAAGAGAAAGATGCAAATTTTGATAGCGAAAAATCTATGGGATTTTTAAAAAAATGATGTAGCAATAAGTTACATCATTTCCTTTTTTCTTTTAACCACAACTTTTTTTAATAGACTTTTTGTTATAGTGCAGTAACTGTTTTTTCTAATGAAAATTTTAGAGATACAACTTTTAACTTAAAAGGTAGGTTTATATGGAGCATATTAATACTGCAAATCCGTATTTTGGGGTCTTTGTCCTGTTTGTTCTCACATTTGGTGCATTCATTACAACGACTGTCGTGGCAAGACTAGCGAGTCGTGCACTTGCACGCAAAGATAGTGAAAAGCTGAAACTTTCAGTCTATGAATGTGGACCAGAAGTTACAAAACAGCCAAATAGAGTGTCACCACAGTTTTATCTGTTTGCACTACTCTTTTTGCTATTTGATGTTGAAATCGTATTTATGTTCCCTTGGGCAGTAGATTTTAAAGCTCTTGGCTGGTTTGGTTTTATTGAGATGATGAGTTTTATCATTTTATTGGCAATAGGTTTTGTTTATGCATGGAAAAAAGGAGCGCTAGAATGGCACAACATAAAGTAAATTATACACAAGATGCTGGGTTACCAATAGCACTTACAAGTGTTGATAAAATTGTAAATTGGGGGCGTTCAAACTCTCTATGGGCTATGACTTATGGGCTTGCTTGTTGTGGTATTGAGATGATGGCAGCAGGTGCATCAAGATATGACTTTGACCGTTTTGGGACTATTTTTAGAGCCTCTCCTCGTCAGTCAGATGTGATGATTGTAGCAGGAACACTTACAAAAAAACACTCTGAGTTTATTAAGCGTTTGTATGATCAGATGACAGAGCCAAGATGGGTAATCTCTATGGGTTCATGTGCAAATACTGGAGGAATGTTTAACACTTATGCAACTGTGCAAGGTGTAGATAGAATTATTCCTGTTGATTTATATCTTCCAGGATGTGCACCTCGTCCTGAAACATTACAGTATGGTGTGATGTTATTACAAAAGAAAATTCGTGCTAATAAAGCAAATAATGCACAAAAAGCGAAGAGGTTACTGTAATTATGAGAGCGTATAAACCTAAAGATAATGTTCAAGCTAAACCTTATTATACAGATAGATTTTATGTTGCACCACAGGTGCCAAAATCTGCAGTAGATACAGATGAAATTTTTGCAAGCGATTTAGAGGCTATCAAAGCAAAATTTGAGGTAAAAGATGCTTATATTCAAGTAGAGCAGATGGTTGTTTATATCAATCCTCATGATATTTATGGTGTATTAGAGCTTATGAGAGATGAGCTAGAATATACACAACTCTCAGAGATGAGTGCTATTGATTGGTTGGCAAAAGATAACACTTTTGAAATCTTTTATCAAATGCTTAGTATGACAAAACGCAAGCGTATTCGTGTAAAATATTTTATTGAAAATGGTCAGGCTGTTGATTCTGTTGAAAAACTTTTCAGATCTGCTGATTGGTCAGAGCGTGAAATGTATGATATGTTTGGAATAGAAGCAAATGGGCATCCATTTATGAAGCGTATTTTGATGCCGTATGATTGGCAAGGCTATCCACTTCTAAAAACATATCCTTTAGAGGGTGATGAGTTTGCATCATGGTATGAAGTAGATAAAATTTATGGAAAAGAGGCACGCGACATTATTGGACCTGAACTCCGTGATACTGCACGCGTTGATAGATATGATTCTGAGCGTTTTTCTCGTCTTGGATTTGAGGTGCCAAAAGGGACTGAAATCACAGGTGATGAAGAGCGTCATGTAGAGTCTTATCAAGAAGAGGGTGGCGTATTTATGGTTACAAAATTAGACAAAGAGTCATCAAAAGTAATTGATGATCCACAAAGATAGGGTGGTATAAGATATGGCACAAGTAAAAAACAGATTAACACCATTTTTTGAAAATATAACATTTGATAGAGATGATAATGAACTGGTCCTTAACTTCGGTCCACAACATCCCTCTGCTCATGGTCAGTTGCGTTTGATGTTGCATTTGCAACAAGAACAGATTGTAAAAGCACATCCAGATGTTGGGTATCTTCACCGTGGTATGGAGAAGATGGCTGAAAATATGATTTATAATGAGTTTATGCCGACAACAGACCGTATGGACTATATCGCATCAAGCTCAAACAACTACGGATTTGCTCTTGCAGTTGAAAAACTTATTGGGCTTGAAGTTCCTCGTCGTGCGAAAGTTATTCGTATGATGCTTTTAGAAATTAACCGTTTGATGTCGCATCTCTTTTGGTTGGCAACAACAGCACTTGATATTGGTGCGATGACAGTTTTCCTCTTTGCATTTCGTGAGAGAGAGTATCTTATGGATATTATTGAGGGATATTGTGGTGCAAGATTGACACACTCTGCCATTCGTATTGGTGGGGTTCCTTTAGATATTCAAGATAGTTTTTTACAACAATTAAGAGTATTCTTAGATAAATTGCCTCAAAATATTAAAGATTATGAAGATTTACTTGATTCTAACCGTATTTGGCTTATGAGAATGGAAGAGGTAGGAGTAATTCCTACTGAAATGGCACTCTCTTGGGGTTGCACGGGTCCGATGCTAAGAGCTTCTGGTGTTGCATGGGATATTCGTAAAGAGGAGCCGTATGAGCTTTATGATGAAGTAGAGTTTAATGTTCCTTTTTCAGATAAGGGTGATAACTTTGCTCGTTACCGTATCTATATGGAAGAGATGCGTGAATCTGCAAAAATTCTTTATCAATGTATGGAGATGTATGAGAAGTGTGTAAAAGATGGGCAAACAGAGCTTATGGCACATGCTCCAAAATATGTCTCAGCACCTAAACTCGATATTATGACACAAAATTACTCTTTGATGCAACACTTTGTGCTTGTAACACAAGGTATGCGTCCACCAGTTGGAGAGGTCTATGTAGCAACAGAATCACCAAAAGGGGAGCTTGGTTTCTATATCAACTCTCAAGGTGGTCCATATCCATATAGATTGAAACTTCGTGCACCATCATTCTGGCATACAGGAATTTTAACTGACCTTTTACCAGGGCATTATATTCCAGATGTTGTTTCTATTATTGGAACGACGAATATCGTATTTGGAGAGGTTGATAGATAATGAAAAGATATGATTTAAGACACTTAAAAGATGATTTTGAACCTCGTATGAGAGAGATTTTGGGTGAAAAACATAAAGAGAATGAGACACTTATTTTTCTTTTTGAAATAGGTGATTTCACTCCAATTCAGCGTTCTGCCGATTTGGTAAAAGAGTGTGGGTATGAACTCTATAACTCACTAAAATTCAACGAAGTCGATTGGACTATCGTTGTTAAAAAATAGGAATTAGTTTTGAGTAAAGTATATTTTTCTACTTGGAATGGGGAGTCTATAAATAATATAGGCAAACCAGAGGAAGAGTGGGAAGAGTCAGCGTATAATTTACCAGCACAATATGATGAAAATCGTGATTCAAAAGCCTTTATAGGCTGGGATGGTGTTGCACTCTTTCATGAGGATGTCGATGTTATCCGTTTGGCTATGGAGTATGCAGCACAGTATCAGGTCTATTCTGAAGCGTGTGGTCGTTGTGCTCCAGGTCGTTGGGGTGGTCGTATTTTATATGATGTGCTCGATAAAATTGCTCGTGGTGAGGGTGAAATATCTGATTTGGATCATCTAAAAGAGATTGGGAAAAGTATGCAAATTACCTCTAAATGTGAGATTGGAAAGACTGTTCCAAACCCTATTTTAGATTTGATGGAGCATTTTGAAGATACTTTTTTAGAGTGTATCAATGAGAAGAAAAAATCTATTCACTATGATGAGAGTGTCGCTTATATTGCAAAAATAACGGCACCTTGTAGTGATGCTTGTCCATCGCATGTTGATATTCCTGGTTATATTGAGGGTGTAAGAGATTTACGCTTTGATGACTCTTTAGAGGCTACGCGTCAAACTATGCCACTCGCACATGTTTGTGGGCGTGTCTGTCCTCATCCATGTGAAGATGCGTGTCGTCGCACAAATTTAGATGAGCCTATCTCTATTATGTCACTCAAGCGTCTTGGTGCTGATTGGGAGACAGACCATGGGTATGACTTTTTTCATCCTATAGAGAAAAAACCTGCAAATGGTAAAAGAGTAGCTGTAGTGGGTGCTGGTCCTGCTGGACTTACTACTGCTTATTATCTTTGTGCTGAGGGAGTGGAAGTAGATGTCTATGAAGCACTTCCTGTGCTTGGTGGTGAGGTAACCGTTGGGGTTCCTGAGTATCGTATGCCATGGGATAAATATATGCAAGATATAGAGTGCGTCCGTGATATGGGTGTGAATTTTATTACCAATTATACAGTAACTGATGAAGATATGCGTCGCTTTGAAAAAGAGTATGATGCAACAATGATAGCCTCTGGAACGCGTATCTCTAAAAAAGTTCGTTGTGAAAATGAACGAGAAGAGATAAAAGGGTACTGGGGTGCGATTGATTTTCTTGATTGGGTCAATTTGTATGAAAAATTTGACATTAAAACACCAAAAGAGGTGCAAGAGAAGCAGATGCTTCCTGCTGATTTTGTTGATTTGACTGGAAAAACAGTTGTTTGTGTTGGTGGTGGATTTACTTCTATGGATGTTGTGCGTTGTTCTATACGAGCAGGAGCGAAAAAAGTCTATATGATTTATCGCCGTGATGAAAAAACTATCATTCGTAATACAACTTATGAAGAGTATCATGAAGCAGTTGAAGAGGGTGTAGAGTTTCTATTTCACTCTGCTGTTAATAATATTACAACGGATGAAAATGATATTTTAAAAGAGCTTTTAATAGATAAATTTGAGCTTGTTCCAGACCCAAATGGTGGTCGTGCGCAACTTGTGAAAATTGAGGGTGAATCTTATACTATAGAAGCAGATTATCTTATTCCTGCTGTTTCTCAGAGTGCTGATTTGGATTTTCTTCCTAAAGAGTGGGATATTGAGATGACATCTTGGGCAACGATTAAGACAAATGGAAAAGATTATATGACCTCTCGTAAGGGTGTTTTTGCCGCTGGAGATTGTGAATATGGTCCGATGACTATTGTCAATGCTGTTGGTCAGGCAAAAAGAGCATCTTCTGTTATTAGCCGTTATGTGCAGAGTGGAGAGGTAACTTTAACTGATGAAGAGATAATGGAAGACCACCTTTCAAAATTGAAAGTTTATGACAAAAAAGAGAAAGTAACAGGATGGCTTCCTGGTCTTCCTCGTGAACACTCCTCAGTATTGGATGTTGAAGATCGTAAATATAACAATGCCGAAGTAAATTTAGGCTTTACACAAGAAGAAGCACTGAGTGAAGCTGAACGCTGTATGCGATGTTATTATATCGCTATGGTTCAGGCATAAGGAGGCCATACATGAGTAAAACAGTTCATTTTAAAATTGATGGCAAAGAGGTAACTGGACAAAAGGGTGAGACTATCTTGCAAGTAGCAAGAAAAAATGACATCTATATTCCTACTATGTGTTATATCTCAAAAACATCTCCATGTGGTTCGTGCCGTATCTGTTCTGTTGAAGTAGAGGGTGTTGATGGTTTTATATTAAGCTGTAATACACCTCCTACTGAGGGAATAGAAGTAACAACAAACTCTCAAGCGTTGGAGACAGAACGCACAAATATTATGAAGTTGTATGATGTAAATCATCCTTTGGAGTGTGGCGTATGTGATAAGTCTGGTGAGTGTGATTTACAAAATATGACTCTAGAGTTTAATGTTGCACAACAAGATTTTTCGGCAAAAGACCAACGAAGAGCTACGGAAGATTGGGGACTTATCAATTATGACCCATCTTTGTGTATTATGTGTGAAAAGTGTGTGCATGTTTGTAATGAAGTGATAGGTGATGATGCTATTGATGTGAAATTTGGTGGTTACTCTTCTGTTATTATTCCAAAAAATGCTGATACGCTTGATTGCACATTTTGTGGAGAGTGTATAGCAGTTTGTCCTGTTGGTGCGCTTGTAAGTTCTGACTTTAAATACTCTGCAAATGCTTGGGAGCTTTCTCGTATTCCATCTACTTGTGCGCACTGTTCAGCAGGGTGTTCTTTGGAGTATGAAGTCAAACATACAAGTGATAGAACAACAGATGCAAAAGCAATTTATCGTGTGAAAAACAATTATGAATATACAACACTTTGTGGTGCTGGTAGATTTGGATTTGATTTTCAAAATGATGCACAAAAAGATGCTGTTGCTTTTGAAAAAGCAGTAGAAGCACTCAAAAATGCAAATGCTATTCGTTTCTCTTCTATG
>FPHH01000127.1_pt1 | contig 15259 bp, 13 predicted proteins | sample 1057331 | NCBI WGS metagenome assembly FPHH01 (sample SAMEA4473311, study PRJEB15554) | hydrothermal vent metagenome | biome: marine basaltic hydrothermal vent biome; feature: marine hydrothermal vent; material: water | place: Pacific Ocean | collected 2011-06-14/2011-07-23 | depth 1155 m
ATTTGGCTTTCACCTTGCTTTAAAGAGGCAATACGACGCACATCAATACGCACAGAGGCATAAAATTTTAGAGCATTTCCACCTGTTGTGGTCTCAGGAGAACCATATCCCATCATTCCAATTTTCATACGAATTTGATTAATAAAAATAACAGTACAGTTCATTTTATTCAAAACACCTGTAAGCTTACGAAGAGCTTTACTCATCAAACGTGCTTGAACACCTACTTGTTGGTCGTTCATTTCACCCTCAAGCTCTACTTTTGGTGTAAGAGCAGCCACAGAATCAACTACAATCAAATCAACGGCACCACTTCTTGCTATTGTCTCTACAATATCTAAAGCCTGTTCTCCATAATCTGGTTGGGAGACCAAAAGATTATCAATATCAACGCCAAGATTTTTCGCATAGACAACATCAAGTGCATGCTCGGCATCGATAAAAGCACAAACGCCTCCATTTTTTTGACACTCTGCAGTAATTTGTAGTGCTAAAGTAGTCTTCCCTGAACTCTCAGGTCCATATATCTCTACAACTCTTCCCTGAGGGATACCATTAATCCCAAGTGCTAAATCTAATCCTAAAGAGCCTGTAGAAATAGACTGAATAGGCATAATATCTTTATCACCAAGACGCATCAATGCACCTTTTCCAAAAGCTTTGTCTATCTGCTTCATTGCAAGATCTAATGATTTTTGTTTGTTTTCATCCATTTTGGACTCTCTTTTATTATAAAATTTGGACTTATTGTATGTAAAAAAACTGAATCATATAAAAACTATGTCATTTTGCCATATTTTTATTCAAATTTTTTTCTCTATAAAAAATCAAAGAGATTTTATCTAAATAAGTCTAAGAATATCCATAAAAAGAAAAATGAAAAAAGTTCTTTTTATCTATATTTGGATAAAATAAACAGATGAAAACAACACTAATAGCTCACTCACCCGACGCCGACGATATTTTTATGTATTATGCCATTAAATTTGGCTGGGTTACTATGAAAGATGTCAAATTTGATAATATTGCAAAAGATATTCAAACACTGAACGAAGATGCACTCAAAGGTATCTATGATATAGTTGCCATTAGCTTTGCACTCTATCCTCATATCAAAGCAGAATATGCTCCACTTCGCACTGCTGTAAGTTTTGGAGAGGGGTATGGCCCTAAGCTTATTAAACGCAAGGGAGAAAAGCTCAAACGAAACTTCAGAGTAGCACTTAGTGGAAAACATACTACAAACGCTATGCTCTTTCGCATTGCCTATCCTGATGCACGCATTACTTATATGAACTTTTTAGATATTGAACAGGCTGTTCTTGATGGCACTGTTCATGCAGGGGTGCTTATTCATGAGAGTATTTTAACCTATGCTGATGCACTTGAAGTAGAGCGTGAGATGTGGGATATTTGGCAAGAGCTTGCTGGTGATGATTTGCCTCTTCCTCTTGGTGGTATGGCAATTCGCCGTTCTCTGCCACTTAACAAAGCCATAGAGTATGAAGCGACGCTTACAAAAGCTGTGCAAGTAGCACGAGACCACAAAGAGCGACTCTCAAAAATGTTATTAGAGCGAAATTTAGTCCGTATTGATGCACCTACACTAGATAAGTATCTTGAACTCTATGCTAATGATGACTCTATCACACTTAGCCCAATTCAATACAAAGCAATAGATAAGCTTTTTGAGTTAGGTTACAAACATGGTTTTTATGATGCACCTGTAAAGATTGAAGAGTATCTTATTCCTACCGAATATAAAGAGCTACGGAACGCATAAGTGGAAGGAAAACTTGTAGCACTTGGAGTGCAGACTTTTCAAATAGCTCTCTACTTGGCACTGCCAAGCCTTTTGACAGGAATGCTTTTAGGACTTGCTGTAAGTATTTTTCAGGCAACGACACAGATTAATGAGATGACACTCTCTTTTATTCCCAAAGTGCTTGGTATTGTTATTGTTATTGTCCTTACTATGCCTTGGATGATTAATGAGATAACAGATTTTGCAGTAAGTGTTTTTAATATGATGCCTACCTTTGTAAAATAATGTATTTAAAAAAAATCAACTTTGCAAAACGCTCCTCTTTTAAAATGGGTGGCACTTTTGATGTTGCCATTTTGGATGAAACGCTTGAAAATCCACGAGATTACTACCTTATAGGGGGTTGTAATAATATACTAATAGGCAATAATCCTCCACCTCTTATGATGCTCTCTAAAAAATATGACTTTATCCATATAGAGAATAATCGGCTCAAGATTGGTGCAGCAACACCTTCGGGAAAAATAGCCTCCTTTTGCAAAAAAAACAATATTGCAAATTTTGAATTTCTTTCTCATCTTCCCGGTAAACTCGGTGGTATTGTTGCTATGAATGCAGGGCTAAAAGAGTTTGAAATTGCGAATAACCTTATTGATGTTACTCTGCTCTCAGGAAAAAAACAAAAAGAGGAGATAGCTTTTGGCTACCGTTTTAGTGATATTAAAGAGCCTATTTTAGAAGCGACATTTCAACTAGAGTATGGATTTGATGCACAAAAAGTAGCAATGTTTAAAAAAATGCGTGCAAATCAACCCTCTACTCCAAGTGCAGGAAGCTGTTTTAAAAATCCTCCTAATGATTATGCAGGTAGAGTTATAGAAGCTGTCGGACTCAAAGGTGTAAAAAGGGGCGATATGTGCTTTAGTGAGCAACATGCAAATTTTTTGGTCAATACGGGAGAAGGAAAATTTGAAGATGCACTCTACCTCATACAAGAAGCAAAAAGAAGAGTGCAAGAGGAGTTTGGAATACTCCTCGAAGAGGAGATTATTCTCCTAGAGAAGGGCTTTATTTTATAGTTGTTCAAAAATTTTCATAAGCTTCTCTATTGTTACGATATCAAAGGCATCAAGAGCATCATTAAAGGATTCAGAAAGAGCAAGCAGAGAGTCATTGTTTGATTCCTCTGCAATTTTTCGTATCTCTTTTGATAAAACTCTCATCTCATTAAAGCTATTTGTTCTTTTTGCTTTTTCAAATAGTGGTAAAACTACTGTTTTTTGCATTTCTAGTATCTTTAGTGCCTCATCATCTAAAAGTTCATTACTCTCTTTTTTTTCTCTTTTTTTGAGTTTATGAGGTAGAAATTTTGCAAGTTCTTCAAACAATCTTTTTTGTAGAACTGGTTTTTTTAAAAAACCATCAAAGAGCTCTTTTTGTTTCCCATTAAAATCATCATGCATAACAGAAGCAGTTAATGCAACAACAGGGGTATCTGCTATCTTTTTTATCTCCTGTGTCGCTTCTATTCCATCCATATTTGGCATACGAATATCCATTAATACCAAATCAGGATGCTCCCGTTTAAAAACTGCTACTGCATCGACTCCATCAATCGCACTTACAACTTCTATAGAGGTGTTTTCAAAATTACTAATAATGAGTTGGCGATTGTCTTCTATGTCATCTGCAATAAGTATTTTTGCTTTTTCAAAGACAATCTCAGTCTCGTCTGTTTGTATTGTTGTCTGTGTTTCACTTTTTACAGAGGAGATATCTACATTAAAAAGCTTCAGCGAAAATGTGGAACCAACTCCCTCTTTTGAGGTAACACTTAGCTCTCCTCCCATCATTTTTGCCAAACGATAGCTGATAGCAAGTCCAAGACCTGTTCCGCCATACTTTTTATTATCTTGTCCCTCAACTTGCTCAAAATCGCCAAAAATTTTCTTGATTTGATCCTCTTTAATACCTATACCACTATCTTCTATATCTATTTGCAGATCAACTTTAGAGTTATGCTCTTTTATAGCGATAGCTTTCGCTCTTAATTTTATATATCCATTGTCTGTAAATTTTATAGCATTTCCTATGAGATTGATAATAATTTGTCTAATGCGTATCTCATCAAGCCAGAGTGCATCTGGTATCGTCTCATCATCATCTATCATAAAGTCAAGCCCTTTTTCTTGAATCTTCATCATAAAGATTGAACCAATTTCTTCAAAGACCTTATGGAGATTTACAGAGCTTTTTTGAATAGTCAATTTTCCTGCTTCAATCTTTGATAAATCCAATATATCATTAATGAGCATAAGCAGTGCTTGAGATGAATTTTTGATAATATTGACATAGTGTTTGAGTTTTTTATCTTTGAGCTGTTCATCAAGCAGTTCGGTAAAACCGATAATAGCATTCATTGGAGTTCGTATTTCGTGACTCATATTGGATAAAAACATCGATTTTGCTTTATTGGCTCTTTCTGCATCTAGTTTTGCCTGTTCTAATTGTGTCTTATCACTTACAATTCCAACAATGAGCCTCTCCCCATCCTCTGTTATGATAGGGACTTTTCTTGTATGCACTTTAACAACTCCAGAGGGTGTTTTTACCTCTTTTAGAGGCATATCTATTACCTTGTTTTCTTCTAAAGTATCTAAATCATATTGGCGATAGTAGTCTGCCTCCTCTTTCTCAAAAAAATCATAATCACTTCTACCAAGTATATTTTCTCGATTTGCAGAGAAAATCTTCTCCATCTCTTTATTCCACATTATAAATTTAAAGTTATGGTTAGCATCTTTAACAAATACACCCACTGGTATATTCTCTAAGATTAAGCCCAATTTCATCTTCTCTTTTTCTAACTCTAAGGCTTTATTCTTTATTCTCTCCTTTAGAGTGTGTTGCTTTTTTAAGAAGTAAAGCATAATAAGTAAAATAATGATAAAGAAGGCAATAAGTTGCCAAAGCATTGTATAATCAACGACTTTATTCAGATTGACACTTATCCACCTATTTTTGATATTATCTCTCTCTCTTTGGGAGATAGTGCTTAATGCCTTATTTATAATATCTATTCCCTCTTTACCCCAATCATTTCTAAGGGCAATAGAGAGTTCAATATTTTTATTGAGTTTTCCAGCTATTTTAAGATTTCCAAAGCCATATTTATTTATGTTGTATGTTGCAGTTGGAAGTAAAGAGACAAATCCATAAGCATCACCTTCAGAAACAACTTTGAGTGCCTCTTGAATATTATCTACTAAAAGAAGGTTAAGAGATGGGTGCTCTTTTTGTAGTATCTCTGTAATGGCATAATCTTTTATCGCTACTATCGTTTTGCCATTGAGTGCTTTAAAATTCTCTATAAATGGTTTATCTATCGTTGTTACTAAGATATAGGGTAGTTTAATATAGGGCTTAGAGAAGTAAAGAATTTTCTCTCTGTTTGGCGTTTTTTTGACGCAAGAGTAGAGGTCACTTTTTCTACTATTTATCAGTTGAACCCCCTCTTGCCAAGATGAGATATCGCTTCTTTGAAACTGTAAGCCTGTCTTTTTAGCAACTAAATCAAGATACTCTTTAGCGATACCTTGATACTCTCCCTTTTCATCTACAAACTCTATAGGTGCCCACTCTGGATCGGCTACAAAGCGTAAAATAGGGTGCTTTGCTATCCAAGCTTGTTCTTTTGGAGTAAATGCAATCTGCTTTTTTTGTTTTTGTGCTAAAAACCACTTTTTAATAATTTGCATACGCTCATCATAAGAGATGCTATTGAGGGATTTTTTGATGATAGAAAAAAGAAGGGGTTTATTTTTATCAATAGCGATAGAGACTTCTGTCTGCATTTGAGGGAGTTCAGAGACAACTTTTAGATTTGTTAAAAAGTTCTCTTTCATCAGATAGGTAGCAACGGCGATATTTCCCACATAAGCATCGGCCTTTCCAAATGCTACTGCCTTGAGAGCCTCCTCATTTGAGGAGCAAAGATAGAGTTTTATGTGAGGATACTTTTTATGTAGCCATTCGTTGAGGTAACTGCCTTTATTTATGGCAACAATCTTCCCTTCTAAATTTTCAATAGATTTGATGCCGTTTTGCCTTTGGAGTGTAATTATAGCTATAGGCATTGTTGTATAAGGCTTGGTAAATAGAAGAAATTTTTTTCTCTCTTTTGTTGCAACAGCACAAGTAAGCCCATCTATTTTGTGAAGACGCATCTTTTGCATCGTTTTTGCCCAGATATCTGGGATGATATGAAAGTGTAATCCACTTTTTTGTGCGATAATTTTTAAAATATTTGCAGAAATCCCTGTAGGCATGCCAGAGGTATCTACAAAGTCATAAGGTGGCCACTTATAATCAGAACCTAGTGTAACGATAGGATGCGTTTTGATATAAGCTTTCTCTTTTGTAGTAAATTGAGGCAACCCACTTGCAAAAAGATTTATATAAAAAAAAGTGCTAAGAATAACGAGGATTTTTAAAGACATTAAATCTCTTCTAAAATAGTTTTAAACTCTTTTTTATTCTCTATTAAAATATCAACAAGATTTGGGTCAAATTGTGTGCCTCTACGCTCTTTGATATAGTTAAAAGCTTCATCAATACTCCAAGAGGGTTTATAGACTCTCTTATGTGTAAGTGCATCAAGCACATCAGCAATAGCAACAACACGACCATACGGATGAATCTCCTCTCCTTTGAGTCCATAAGGATAGCCTGTTCCATTATATTTCTCATGGTGCTGTAGAGCAATAATATCTGCAGCATTGAGGAATTTTCTGTTAGAAATTTTTAAAATTTTATGTGCTTTTGTAGTATGTGTTTTTATTATTTCAAACTCTTCTTCTGTTAGTTTTCCTGGTTTATGCAAAATTTCTGGTGGTATAAAGAGTTTTCCAATATCATGCATTGGTGCAGTGAGATAGATAAGGTTTTCATCCTCTTTGTTAAATATAGGAGATTCACTAGCTAAAAGTCTTGATATCTCTGCTACTCGTCTAACATGTTTACCAGTCTCATCAGAGACAGATTCAACAACCTCCATAAGTGCATCAATAAGCTCTTGTTGTGCGAGTTCGAGTTCTGTATGTATTCGTTTTTCGGTCTCTTTTATCTGTTTTTTTAATGAGATATTATTAAGTTCAAGAAGTTTTCGTGCTCTATAGAGCTCAAGATGTGTTCTTACACGCGCGAGTAACTCCTCTGAATGAAATGGTTTGATGATATAATCCACCGCCCCTAATTTAAACGCAGTCTCTATCGTATCGACATCTGTCTTTGCAGTTAAAAATATAACTGGTATATCTTTAAGTTTGCTATCCTCTTTCATAATTTTAAATGTTTCGATACCATCAAGTTTTGGCATCATAATATCAAGTAGCACGAGGTCAAATTCCCCATCTTTTAGGACTGCTAACGCATCCTCTCCACTCTTTGCAAAGGCAAAATTATAATTATCTACTTGCAATATATTCATAGCCACTTGAATATTTTCTATAACATCATCTACTATCAAAATATCATAATTTAGTTTCATCTTCTGCTCTATTGTAATTTTTCGCTTCTATCTAAAAAAGCTCTTTTTGTCTAATATGGTTGGAGTAGGGCTCTATTAAAATCGAGCCATTATTCCCAAATATCCACCACTAAAGTCCATATCTATCTTTGTTTTTTTATCATCACTTGTTATATCATATTTTTGGATTCTATATCCTACTTCGATGGCAGGTTGCACAACAGGGACAGAATCAAATGTATAATCTATCTTTGCACGAATATCATAAGCGGTATTATCATCATAAGAGATATATTTTGCATCTGTCTCTAAGCCAAGGTTTGTTGTTGGTATCTCTATACGACCTCTAAGATACGCTAAAGGAACAATTACATTGTCTTTTTCATTATAGTCTGTTGGAATACCTGTAACAGTGGAGAGTATATTAGCTCCGGGAATTTGGCTTACGCCTTTTGCAGTATAATCAGACTCAATAAATTTAACATCTATACCAATGTCAATTGTTGTCCAAAAGGTGTTATCTAAAATATTATAGTAAGGTATTACATCATATTGTGTTAAATCCCAACTAGATGGAGTGCCTAATGGTGCATAAATCCCATCATAAGAACCACTCGCTTTTCCATCATCATGTAGAGTTGTATATTCTAATCTTAAGTTTGGTATAACAGGAATAGGGTGTTTAATAAAAATCCACGCATAAGCAGATGTTTGATCTTTTTCAAGAGAATCATTTCTAAGTGTCCCATAATTATCAGTATATGAGAGATATCCACTTGGTTTATAGCTCCAAGCACCAACTCCCGCTTCAATGCGTGTAAAATCTGCACTTGCTACTGTTGATAAAAGCAGCGATCCTAATAATAGTGAAGAGACTATTTTTTTCATCTTATACCCTTTTTTTTTGAAAAGATTATAGCATAAAATAAATTAGAAGTTTTTTTGAGGAAAGAGAGAGATTTCTGCCACACGAAGTGGCAAAGAAATTATTTTTTTGCTGCTTCGATTGCTGCGTCGTATTGTGGTTCTTCAGTAATTTCTGGAACGATTTCTTTATAAGTTACAATTCCATTTTCATCGATTACGAAGATAGCTCTTGCAGTTACGCCAGCAAGAGGTGAACCACCAAGAAGCACACCATAAGCATTTGCAAAATCTTTGTTTCTAAAGTCAGAAGCAACAGTTAATTTGTCAATTCCCTCTGCTGAACAAAATCTACCAGCTGCAAATGGAAGGTCCATAGAAACAACAGTAGTTTTTACACCCTCAAGCTCTGCTGCTTTTGCATTAAAGTTACGAGTTTCAGTAGCACATACACCAGTATCTAGTGAAGGAACAACGATAATAAGTTGTTTTTCGCCTTGTGCACCACCAACTTTTACATCACCCAAACCATCTGAATTTACTACTGTTACCTCTGGAGCTTTATCTCCAACATTTACTTCATTTCCTAATAACTCTACTTCTGTACCTTTGAATTTAGTTGTTGCCATACTAATGTCCTTAATTTTATTTTATAAAATGAAGGAAACCTTTTTATTCTATTAGTACGAGAGATGAACGCGTCCATCTCTCTACGCTAACGCTAAGTTTCCTTCGGCAGGAAGCCCAAAATGCCTTGGCATTTTTTGAGAAAAGAGCTTCTTAACCTTTTTGTAAGAGAAGTATATGTTAATTCGGATAATTATTCTCTTATTTAGCGATTAAGCTCTTCTGTATAAGAAAAAATTAAGTTAAAGGTTACTTTTTGCAACAACGCTTAACTCTTCTAACGAAGAGAACATATTTGCTTTATACATATCTACAGCTACTCTTCCTATCATGGCAGCATTATCTGAACAGTATTGCAAATCACTCAACAATAGTTTCGCTCCATACGGTTCTAAAAGCTCTTTTATTTGCGAACGCAGATAGAGATTTGCACTTGCTCCCCCTACTATTGCAAAAGTTTTTGGAGGGTGATGCACAAAATATTTTTTGAGTTTGTGGGTGAGATGTTTGGTAGCAATATGCTCAAATGAGGCAGCAATATCTTTGTAATCCTCTTTTTCTGCCTTCTCTACAGTAAGACGAACAGCATTTTTAAGCCCCGAATAACTAAAAGCAAATTTCGGTGTTCTTAGTAGTGGCACAGTAAAATCATAGCGTTTTCTATCGCCATCTTTTGCAAGATTTTGGATAGCTGGACCTCCAGGATAGCCCAAGCCCATCATCTTTGCCACCTTATCAAAACTCTCTCCAAAACTATCATCCATAGATTTTGCAACAGTCTCTATTTCTTGCAGATTTTTCACTTCCATCACCTGCGTATGCCCACCAGAGACAAGCAAAACAGTCAAAGGAAAAGTGGTCTCTTTCTCAATAAAGAGCGAATAGATATGCCCTATAAGATGATTTACCCCGATAATTGGAATATCCAAACCAACACTCACAGCCTTTGCTAGAGTAACACCCTCTATAAGTGTAACGGCAAGTCCAGGACTTGAGGTAACGGCTACGGCTTTGAGCTTCTCAAAATAGGGCTCACACTCCTCAAGTATCTTAGGCAGTGCTTCAGCGTGGAGGCGTGCGGCAAGCTCTGGCACCACTCCTCCATAGATGCTATGCTCTATCTCTTGTGATATTTTTTTATGAAAAAGTAACTTGTTTGTTGCTATTTCAGTAATAGAAATCGCACTATCATCACATGAACTCTCTATGCTTAGTATCATTTTTGCCCCTTTACAAATCTACGAACCTCTTTATCAAGCAAAAAGACATCTTCCACACTCTGTGGCATTGTCGTAAATTTTTCATACGCTCTTATAATATTTTTGGATATATCTAAAAAGCCTATTCTTTTGTCTATAAACATCTCAATAGCTGCTTCATTGGCTGCATTTATCACGACCCCAGAGAGAGGATTTTTGAGCATACTCTCTTTTATCTGCCAAATAGGATAACGCTCTGTCTCTATCTCTCGAAACGCCAAAGAGCCAATTTCCAATAAATCTATAGGCTCCAAAATCTGCTCTTGCATCTGTGCATCAAGTGCATAGGCAATAGGAAGTTGCATACTTGCCTTTGCAAAGTGTGCCGTTGTAGAGCCATCTTGAAACTCTATCATGGCATGGATAAGGGATTTTGTCTCAATCACAGCATCATAATCTCCCTCCCCAAAGAGCCAGCGTGCTTCAAGAAGTTCAAACATTTTATTGACCATAGTCGCTGAATCAATAGTGATTTTCTCTCCCATCGACCAATTTGGATGTTTTTGTGTATCTGCAAGTGTTGCATGTGCGAGTTTTTCAAGAGGCCAATCACGAAATGCTCCCCCACTTGCAGTGATAATCATCCTGCTTACAGGTCGCTCTTGCAAAAGATACCAAAGCCCAAAATGTTCGGAATCTATAGGCTGAATTTTTGAAGTATCAATAAAAGCACCACAAGCAACAAGCGACTCTTTGTTTGCCAGAGCTACCTTTTTATCGCACTCTATAGCCTTGAGCGTTGGTTTTAGCCCCAAAAAACCAACCAAAGCATTCACCACTAATTTACTTTGAGATGCTTCAATCACATCCAAAATTGCCTCTTCTCCAGCATAAACGCAACTATGATTTACCTTTGCAATATCCTCTGCGTTTGCAATAACTACAACTTTGGGATGATGCGTTTGAATCTGTTTATTGAGCAGGTCAATATTTTTACCACAAACAAGCACCTCAACCTCAATACCAAACTTTTTGGCAACCAAAAGAGCATTTACCCCAATAGAGCCTGTTGAACCTAGAAGTATCATTTAGACCAAACCTCTTAAAAGTATAAGCATCACAACCCCACCAAAAAGATAACCATCTATTCTATCTAGCACACCACCATGCCCTGGAAGGAGTGAGCCACTATCTTTGACCCCTGCAGTGCGTTTTAGAGAAGACTCAAACAAATCCCCAAAGATAGAAGTCGCAGAGACTGCCAACGAGATTACAATAGCTGTCCAAAAATCAACAACATAGAGACCAAAAAATGCCCCTGCAACCGTTGCAACAGCTACCCCACCAAAAACACCCTCTAAGGTTTTGTTTGGACTTGTCTTGCAAAAAGGAGTTTTTCCAATGCTTTTACCCACAAAATAGGCTCCAATATCGGTAAGTGCTACAACAGCTAAAAGCCATAAAAGCGAACGAACGCCATAGGCCTCATACATTGAGAAGATAAAAAGAAGTCCGGCAGTAGGATAGATAAAAGGGAAGAAATCTCGCCATTTTACCTCTTTGTTATAGGCAACGAGACTTGCATAAGCCACACCTGCGAGCACAAAAAGATCATCACCATAGGGATAAATTGCCGTAAGTAGCCAAAGTAGAGCAGCATAAGGGAGGAGATTGTCTTTTTCAACACCAAATAACTTGATAGCCTCTTTAAATGCAAGTAAATAGACCACGCCAAAAACAAACCACATCAGATAAAAATTATCTATCCAACCGATTGTAAAAACAGCACCTAAAAGTGCCACTCCAGTGACTATTCGCTCTTTGCTATCTGCAAGCATACCCATAAGAAATCCTCTAAGTTTTAGAGAGAGTATATCGAATCAGACTTTAATATCTAATTTATGTAAAACAGAACTATTTGAAGATGGTTCCTCTTTTTTGTGAGATTTTCTCTTTTGAATCATATTTTGCATCTCTTCATCATACTCTTCTCGGGTGTGCTCGCGGTCGGGATTGAGAGCATGAGACTCTTCAGCCTCACGAACTTCTAAAATCTGCTCATCCTTCTCCTGTATAGCCATCTGTGCCATAAAGTTTTGCAACTCAACACGATTTGTATGTGCACTTTGAGGGATTGTGGCAACAGGGGTCATTTGATTGACTAAAACAACATCACCTAAAGGACTTATAGACATAATATGCTCCTTTTGTAAGAATTATACTATTTTTTGCTGATATACTGAAGGAGATTATAGAAGAAGCGGAAGATATCTCTGCCACAGAGTGGCAAAGATGAAACTTTAAAGGAGAGTTATTTTATTGCTGCTTTTAAAACATTCTCTTTTGGAAATGCAAAAGTTGTCTCTCTGTAGATAGAGATTACTTTATCCGGTTTTCCATCTTTATCTACAGCATAAGCATGGATTTTAATAGGAATAAGTGTATCTTTTCTTTTATTATCCACAAGCATATCTGTTGTATAAAGTGTTACAATTTTTTTCTTTTTCACATTTGGAACAACTCTAAACGGTCGAGAAGGTTTCATGATTTTAATTGTGCCATGAATATTTTTTGGTGCTATTACTGAGAAATAGTATTTCAGTGAAGAACCTTCCGTATTTTGCAATAAGAAAACATAAGAGTTTTCAACTTTAAATTTATGATTAGGAAGAGCTTTTATATCATAGAGTCTTGTTCCTTTGTTGATATTAAGAAGCATATGCTCTTTTGTAGAACTCATGTATGCTAATGCAACCATTAAAAGCACTAAAATAGTCATATAGCCTAAAATTTTAGGACGGAAATATTTTGTTTTTCCTTTTCTCTCTACAATCTCATAATCACTCGACCATGTAACAAGCGATGGTTTGCCAAGTTTGCCCATAACTGTGGTACAAGCATCTACACACTCAAGACAGTTGATACACTCAAGTTGTAATCCTTGACGGATGTCAATATGGGTAGGGCAGACAGTAACACACTTCTCACAAGTGGTGCATTCTCCTTCTGGATTAATGGCTTTAAGCTCTTTTTGGTTATGGACAATTTTTTTGTGAATACCGTGGTCATCTTCATAAATTTTACCACCTCTATGCTCATCATAGAGTGCCATAACAGTATGCTCATCATATAAAACAGATTGAATACGAGAGTAAGGACAAACATAGATACAGAAGTTTTCTTTTAAAAAGACAATATCATAAATTAAAAATGCAGCAATACCAAGCACAAAACCAATCATTGTTCCATGTTCAGCAGGGTGTTGTAAGTATTGGAAAAATGTCTCTGGAGGAACGAAATACCACATAAAATCAGCACCAGCTAAGAGTGCTAACAGTGTCCAAATAAGAATAGCAATAGCTTTTTTTACTTTGTTCTCTGGAAGAGACATATCAGGCTCTTTTTGTTTGTTTCCAATACGCTTACGCAGATGTAAGAGCTTTGTCTCAATCAAATCACGATAGATTACACGAAAGACAGTTTGAGGACAGACCCATCCACAAAAGACACGACCACCCATAACTGTCATACCAAAAATAGTAATGAACATCAACATTAGTAGAAATGGCATAAGATAGAGTTGTTGCATATCAAACTCTACAAAAGCAAGGTCTAGTTTCATCTTATCAAAACTGAGCATAAAAAACTGATGCCCATTGATATGTATCCATGGTAACACTAATGCAATAAAAGTTGCTAGTGCATAGACATAGTAGCGTTTTATCCTCCAAGGTGTAGGAATTTTTATTCCCTTTTTCTTTTCACTCATTCTTTTTTCTCCTCTTTTTATTATTGTGGGCAGACAAGAGTATTTATAACTCTCTCCTCTCCGTTATCTCTATTTTCTGGCACCAAAGAGCCAGAAGCAACTTGTTTGAGCTCACGCGATTCAATATAATCTTTGAGCGAACTTCTACTTACATTCAAAAGGCGTGCCATTTCACTAACACTTTTTCCCTCTCGTATAAATGCAATAATCTCGCTAATGTATATATCAAATTTAGAGCTAGACTTACTTCCTTTTGGACGACCAATTACACGCTTTGCATTCTCTTGCAGTTTTTGCCGGAGTTGATCCATCAATCCAAGTATTAACATGGCACTACTTTGCTGAGACATAATAACAGAATGTTTTATAAAATGAACTTTATATTCATTTTTTAATAGACAACTTGCTACCTGAACCAAATCTTCCATATTGGTGCTTAAGACCCATACATCATAGACCAAAAGTGTTGCACCAGAGTGTGATTGAAAATAGTTGGTTACATCGCGTCTCTCGTCTAAGCGTTTGTTTTGCGATATATGATCCAAAAACTCTTCATCAATAGTAAGATTATTGGCAATAGCGTAAGAATTTACATGCTGTAACTGTTCGTGTGCGGCAAGAAAGTTTTTATCTGGGCGGATATATGCTATAACCATGGCGATAAAACCTCTCTCTTTTTAATTTTCATCGTCATTATAGCGACTTATGACGATGAAAGTCAATTAATTTTAGCTTTAATTCGTCAAATTAGAAAATTTTAATAGATCGCACAAAGCCGTTTTTATGCTCTTATAGGCTAAAATGGCAATAACTATATTTCTATAAAAGATTGAGCATATGACAACAAAAGAGTATATTTTAGAGACTATCAAAAGACGACCACTTATTATTGACGGGGCGATGGGGACACAGCTTCAGCAACGCGAAGAGCAGATTCCAAAAGAGGCATGGCAAGGGAATGAAGGGTGTAATGAGCTTTTAAATGTAACTGCACCTGAGATTATGAATGATATATTTCATGCCTACCTTACTGCTGGTGCAGACCTTATCACAACCAATACCTTTGGCTCATTTAGCTGGGTTCTTGAAGAGTATAATATACCAGAGCGTGCCTATGAGCTTACGCGTGCTGGTGCAGAACTAGTCAAAAAGCAGTGTGAAAAGTTTTCTACACCAGAGCATCCTCGTTTTTGTCTAGGCTCTATTGGTCCAGGAACAAAATTGCCATCTCTTGGTCATATTACTTATGATGAGATGTATAAGGGATATACTGAGTTTTGTTTGGCACTTATTGATGGTGGTGTGGATATTTTTCTTATAGAGACGGCACAAGACCCTCTTCAGATAAAAGCAGCGTTGCATGCCATCCAAGAGGCAAATAGACAAAGAGAGCGTGAAATTCCTATTATGGTCTCTGTTACTATTGAGCTGAGTGGGACTATGCTTATTGGAACAGATGCACAGACCATTGCTACTATTATGGAGCCATTTGATATTGTAAGTCTTGG
>FPHH01000087.1_pt1 | contig 15068 bp, 19 predicted proteins | sample 1057331 | NCBI WGS metagenome assembly FPHH01 (sample SAMEA4473311, study PRJEB15554) | hydrothermal vent metagenome | biome: marine basaltic hydrothermal vent biome; feature: marine hydrothermal vent; material: water | place: Pacific Ocean | collected 2011-06-14/2011-07-23 | depth 1155 m
TTTTCCTTTTCCTCTATCATCATAAACCAAAAAGCGTTCCAAATCTCTATGCATATCTGCATCAAGAGAGTCCCAAATCGCTTTTTTTTCCAAATAACGCTTATAATCTTCTGTTTTAGACTTCTTTATATCACGAATAAGATAATGATAACGAACAATTTGCTTTGTATAATCACTCACAAAAGACCAATTTTTTATTATTTGATAACTTCGTTCTTCGTGGTCTGTAAAACTCCACTCATTGTACTCGTAATCCTCTGCATCTTTCTTAAAAGCAGTAAATGGTTTGCCTATATCATGCAAAAGACCTGCTACAAAAAACTTCCAATCTCTCGCCTTTAATGCCTCATAGGTTACGCGTAGCGTATGCAGAAGCACTCCATGTTGATGCCACTTATTTTGCGTAAAAAAGAGGGAATCTAAGAATGGTTTTGAGACTATTTTATTATTTGTTTTATTCATATAATTTAAGGAATAAGAACCTCTTTATCATCGACATAAAAGAGATTTTTGCCTGTAAATACAAATCCATCATCAATATCTACCTTTTTTACTTTATAGTCAAAAGTTTTTTTATTGATTATGATAAGATAGCCCTCTTTTTCTAGGACATAGAGATTTTCTCCTTTTTCAATCAATCCTAAAAAGTGTGCAAAAGGAAACTTTATCTTTGAAATCACTTGCAAATCAGGTGTCAAAGCAATCACTTCCCCCTGTTTGGTTGTAATAAAAATATCTTTTTTACCATAAGCAATATTTCGTATCTCATACTTTTGTCGTATCTCTTTTTTTGTAAGAGAGAGCATCTTTGTATCGGTGCTTGCTATAATCTTATTATCAAAAAGGTTCAAATCAATAATATTATTAAAATAGTCTGCTGAAGAGACAAGCACTGTTCTGAGCTCTTTTTTCATCTGTGTGCTTACAATAATCACCTTACCATCAAGTGTAGCAAAAATGACTAGACCCCTCATAAAATAGGGATTGACAATACGCATATCCGAAGCAATAGAACTACCACTCTGTGCTTTAAAAAGCAGAGATTTTGATGGTATATCATAGAGTGCTATTGTATCATTAGCAAACAAAACTGCCAACATATCGCCTTTTACACTTGCACTTGCAATAGTGTTTTTGAGTTGAAACATCTCTTTGAGACTACTATTATTTTCAGAAGTAAGTGTGAGATTTCCATCTATGCTACTACTTAATACCCAACCATCACTTAAAGAGAGAATGCGTTGATTTTTGGCAATAGTCACATTTAACTCACCATTTTTTGTAAGCACTTTGTGATTTTCAAGCAATGCAACATTAGAAGACCTATCTACTATTTCAGACTCCATAGGTGCATACGCTCTCCATTTGCCTGAAATTTTTTTTGGTTTATAGACCTCTTTTGTGCTACAAGCACTCAAAAAAAGTGCAAGAAGTGTTACTAAAACAATAAAATATTTAGGCAATTTTATTTCACTCCATAATGCATCAATGCTTTAGCGACAGGATAAAGAGAGGATTGCATATCAATCATCTTGAGGTGTTCATGTGCATCTGCAATTTTATTTTCATTCATAAAAATAATTGCTAATTGCACCTGTGCTAAGTCTCTATAAATAGCACCCTGTGTTTGAGCATAAGCTTCAAGTTTCGCTTTATCTTGGCTATTTTGTGCAGCTTCATAAGTAGATAACCCTCCGATAAGAGGTGCTTTAGATTTTTCTAAAGCATTAAGTCTTTTGATATCTCCTTGTGCAACAGCTTGAGAGTAATGCCAAACATCACTGAGTGTAGGACTCAAAGATGCAAGTTTATCGTCTAAGACTTTAGAGGTTGGATTTGCCTCTAAAGCATCAAGTGTTTTATTAACAGCATTGAGCCTGCTTGTTTTATTGATATTATAGATGATATTTCCAGCAACAACCAAAACAATAACAACAAGCGAACCTATCATCACATTTTTATACTTTTTAACAAATCTCTCCGTAACAACTGCTTTTTCAAAGAACTGCTCTTCTGCAGTTAGTTCCTCTTTTACCATTCCAATATTCTCTTTTAAGCTCAAAAATCATTCCTTCTTATTATATTTTTTAAAAGTCTATAATCTTACCCACAAGTAAGTTAAAGTTTTATCAAATTATGCTAAAATCACAGAAATAATTGTATAGGATTTTAGATGAAAATAGATGATGCGCTATTAACAAAGTTGGAAAAATTATCATTTTTAAAGATAAGTAATGATAAACGAGAAGAGATTGTAGAACAACTCTCAGAAATTGTAACTTTTGTGGATAATTTAAGTGAATTAGAGACAGAGGGTGTAGAGAGTGTCTTTGCTATGAATGACAAAGCGACACCACTAAGAGAGGATATTGTCCATTCTCAATCTAGTATAGGAGAAGAGATATTAGCACATGCCCCTCAAAGTGCTGATAACTTCTTTATCGTGCCAAAAATTATAGAGTAACAATATGATAAAAATTTATGGCATTAAAAATTGTGATAGTGTAAAAAAAGCAGTTAAGTTTTTCAAAGAACACGATCTTGCATACGAACTTTTTGACTTTAAAAAAGAAGAACTCCCTTGTCAAAAGATAGAAGAGTGGAGTAAGAAAGTGACAATAAAAACTCTTTTTAATGCCAGAAGCACAACATATAGAAAATTAAAGCTAAAAGAGTTAAACTTAGACGAAACAGAACAAAAAGAGTGGCTTTGTAAGGAGAACCTTCTTATAAAGCGTCCTGTAGTGGAGTATGATAATGAACTTTTTGTCGGTTTTAATGAAGAGGTATATAAAAGGAGTTTTTTATGAGTGAAGAACAAACAAATTCTACTCAACGGTTAGATATAAAAAAATTATTAAAGAGTGTGCTTGCATTTAAGTCCTCAGATTTACACTTAGTTGTTGGGAGTGAGCCACAAATTCGAATTGATAAAGAGTTACGAGCACTAAATCTGCCTGTGCTTAATGCCGAAGATATTGAAGAGATGGCATACTCTCTTATCGAAGATAAACAAAAAAAGGTATTTGAAGAGCATAATGAGCTCGACTTCTCATTTGAACTAAAAGGTGTTGGGCGTTTTCGTGCAAACTACTATCGCACTATTCATGGAATTGGCTGTGCATTTCGTATGATTCCTCTTGATGTTCCTACACTTGATGAGTATGGAAACCCTCCTGTTTTTAAAGAGATTATCAAAAGAGAAAAGGGTCTTATCCTTGTAACAGGCCCAACAGGAAGTGGTAAATCAACAACACTTGCATCTATGCTCCATGAGATAAATCTTACAGAACGCCGTCATATTATTACAGTTGAAGACCCTGTTGAGTTTGTCCATAAAAATATTAAATCGCTCTTTTCTCAACGCGATGTAGGAAGTAATACTGAGTCATTTGCAGCAGCACTAAAATATGCACTGCGTCAAGATCCTGATATTATTCTTATTGGGGAGATGCGTGATGCCGAAACTATCGGTGCAGCTCTTACAGCAGCAGAGACTGGGCACTTAGTATTTGGAACACTCCATACAAACTCAGCACCAGGAACTATTAACCGTATTATCGATGTATTTACAGGAGAGGAGCAAGCACAAATACGCGCACAACTTGCATCTTCCCTTGTTGCCGTTATTTCTCAAACACTTATTCCAAAAATTGGTGGAGGTAAAGTCGCAACACAAGAGATACTTATCACAAATCCTGCTATTCAAAATCAAATTAGAGAAGATAAAGTGCATCAAATCTACTCTCAAATGCAGTTAAATCAACAAGAGACAAAAATGACAACACAATCACAACAACTTGTTGAGTATCTTAGAAAAAATATTATTTCACGAGAAAATGCTATTAAAAATTCCAATCGTCCAGATGAATTAATGAAGATAATAGAGGCTCTTTAAGAGTCCTCTTTGCGAAAGCGTATCATCTTAAAACGCTCTCCTAAAAAGTTTGGCATGATGAGTATTTTTGCCTTTTCAAGCTCTTGTTTATAAATCTTTTCCTCAGCATTTTTTTGCAATATCTCTAAAAGTTCTAATATTCCCATATCAACAAGTGCTGTCATTTGTGCCTTAAACTCTACAAACTTCACACCAGCCTCTTCATAAGCATCTTTTACATGAGCAAATGTTACATCATAGGTTATATCCGATTTTTGAAAAAGCTCCTCTCTTGGAATATAATCCTCCTCCCCTTCAGGAAGAAAAAATGGAATAACTTTATGTTTTGTATAGATTCGCAAAGAGAAATCAGGGCGTGCACTCATCTCTCCATAATCAAAACTCATAAACTCAAATTTCTCACATGAATCAGCCATCTCTTGTGCAAATGCTTCATATCCAATTGCTATTTCACCTCTATCTTTATGGTATTTTTTAGCTTTCTCTTCTACCCAAGCATCATCTAAATCAAACTCCACTTTGTGATTTTGCACTGTTGCACTTTTGCCCTTAAAGTATAATTCACAAGGGAAGGCATCAAAAATTTCATTCGCAATAAAAAAAGCATTTTTACATCGTAACTCATTTAATGATTTATAGTGTGTGAGCTTCACAACATCCCCAAAACTCTCTTGAAAATAGTTTCGTTGTTGTATCTGCAAAGCATCAAAACGCTCAATAATTACAAACTCAAAACTCTCAAGCAGTTCTGGTCGCAAAGTGTAAAGAAACTCACAAACATCTGCCAAAAAATAGCCATGATGTGCACCTATTTCACATATTACTGCATCCGATGATAAAAATCCATCATCTACAAGTGAGATAATATGCTTCGCTATTGTTCCACCAAAAAATTTACTTGTGCTTACAGCAGTATAAAAATCCCCCTCTTTTCCTATATTTTTGTAAGTTGCATAGTAGCCATTTTCACCATAGAGCCACTCTGTCATATATTCACTAAATTTCACTTTATCCATCTATTTATCACCCTTTCTATACATCTCATAGAGATTTAACAACTCTAACTGTTTTTCTATTTTATATATTTTTGTATCTATTTTCTGCATTGCCAAAGAGTTTGTCAAAATCTGCACATCATACTTTGTTTTATAACCACTTACATAGAGTTTTTGTGTATCATCAAGCAATTTTTGATAGAGTTTTCCATTTTCACGACTCAATGCGATTTTTTTATCAAAGTTTTTAATATTATTTATCACTTGATCATACAATAGACTCAGTGCTCTTTTTCTATCTTTTTGCATCACTTTTGATTTGAAAAAATCTACCTTTGCAGACTCTATATCTCTAAAAGTATTGATATCAATAGGAATAGAGACCCTAAATCCATAATCATAATAATCTCGCTCTGTAGAAAAAGATGGAGATGTTGGAGAAAATTGCTGATGAGAGCTCTTCTGCCAATTATATCCTGCTGTCAAATTTACTTTTGGCAAATATTTCGCTACGCGTGCATCTTTTGCATAGCGATTTTTTTCTACTGCATAATCACTCTCTTTTATATAGAGATTATGCTCCAAAAAATCACTTTTAGAAATCATCTCAAAATAGGGTAAAGAGAGATTTTTGTAGTTTAAATCACTCAAAGCCGAAAAGTTATTGATAAGCTTTTCTCGCTTTGTTTGCATATCATAAAGAGCCTGCATAACACTATTTTTTTGGATGATTGCATTGTCCAAAAATCCAGAATCAAGCTCTCCATTGAGATACTCCTCTTTTTTTTCCAAGAGATTTATATCTGCATTTTTAATAGTTAGTTTCTGCTTCTCTATCTGTAGTGAAATCTCTCTAATCTGCATTAAAAGTGCTATTGTATCTTTTATCATCTTGCGTTTAGTAATATCAATAGAGAGATTACTGTAACGCTTGTTAGCATTGGCAAACTGAATCCCATAATAGATACCACCACTTTGAAAAATAGGCTGATCCATTCGGATAGCTGCACTTTCATTGAGTTGCTCTGTTGCATATGGATTACTCTTTGAGTAGGTATAATTGAGACGAAGAGGTGCTATCCAGGAATCTCGCAGTTTTGCACTCTCTGCTTCACTCTTCTTATATTCATACTCAAATTGCTTATTTTTATACTCCGATAAAAAACTCTCTAAAGTTGTGTTATTCTCATCGGCAACAAGCGTAACACTAGAGCTTAGACATAGCAAGAGTAAGAGATTCAAACCCTTCATCTATTTCCTCTTTTGTAATTGTAAGTGGTGGCAGAAAACGCAATGTATTTCGCCCCGCTTTTAAAACCATCACACCATTTTCTCGTGCAGAGTCTATAATATCTGCAAGTGTCTGTGCATCTTTTGTTCGCAACCCACACATCATTCCAAAACCAACTTTTGCTGTGAAAATATCTTTATGTGCAGTATAAAATTTCTCCAATGCCTTATTAAATGCAATGGAAGTCGCATCTAATTCGCCACTCTCTTTGAGTTCATTTAAAATATCAACAACTTCACAAACAGCTCGTGTGCTTAAAAAATTGCCTCCAAAAGTAGAGCCATGGTCACCTGCACTTAGAACCTCTTTGAGTGTAGTCATTACAATACCAACAGGAACACCCCCACCTACACCTTTTGCAAGTGTAATAATTTCAGGCTCAATTCCATACGCCTGCGATGCAGTAAATTCTCCAACCCTATAGGCACCTGTTTGCACCTCATCAACAATAAGAGGAATCCCCTTCTTCTTGAGAAGTTTTGCTAGTTTTTGCACTTTCTCTTTATCTTGTGGCTCTACTCCACCTTCACCTTGAATAAGTTCTATCATAACACCTGCCGTATGGTCATCTAAAAGAGGCTCAATACCATCAATCCCATCAGCATAGACAAATCCATCAGGAAAAGGTCCAAAATAGTTATGCATAGACTCCTGTCCTGTTGCTTTTACTGTTGTAATTGTGCGTCCATGAAAAGAGTGATTGAGTGTAATAATTTTATATCTTTTAATCTCTCCATCACGCTCACCATGTTTTCTTGCAATTTTGATAGCACCCTCATTTGCTTCAGCACCACTATTTGCAAAAAAACACTGCATATCATAGCCACTTGCCTCTACAACCTTTTGTGCCGCCTTGGCTTGTGGTGCAATATAGTAAAGGTTGGATGTATGTGTTAGCTCAGAGACCTGCTCACAAAGTGCTTTGGCCACTCTTTTATTTCCATGTCCAACAGAGACAACCCCAATACCTGAAGTAAAATCAATATATTTTTTACCACTTGCATCAAAAAGTGTTGCATTTGAACCACTTACAAACTCTACATCTGCTCGTGCATAAGTTGGCAATACATATTTTTTATCTAACTCTTTTATATTCATAACTTTTCTCACTATTATTTTAGTTCAATTATAGCATATAAAGAGTCGGTATTTGTCAATAAGATTATAAAAAAAGGGGGAGAAATTGGAAGAAACGCTATCCCTCACAAAAAAGGGGATAGCAAAGAGAGAGCTACAAAAACTCTTAAAAGTCACCTTGTGCAGCACGCTTAGGAATATCTGTCATTGCTTTTTCAACTTCTGTTGCAAGTTTTAGCATTTTTGGAGGAAGTGGATAACCACCATGAATTGCTAATGTCAAATCCATTGTAATTAAGTACGCATCACCATTTCCATACTCTACATAAATAATTCTACATGGCATAAAACCACCGAAATAACGAGAGTGATTTAAGAATGTTTTTGCAATTGGAAGAGAACAAAGAGAGTAAATTCTTGCCTCTTTTACCTCATTTGGTTTCGCATCCTCTTTTGTAAACATTTTTACATAGTTTGTAAGTCTCATGTTATACTCTTCTGTAAGTGCTGTAATAGACTCTTTTACATCATCACCACTCACATCTTCAGCAACTTTAAACTCTTTCATCATCGCTTTTGCAGGATCACCATATTTTACAACGCTTGTAAACATATCATCATAGGCTTTCATCGCACCATTATCTAGTTTGTGTTGTCCCGTCATAGCAGTCCAACCCATATGCATTGTAGAACATCCTGACATAACCACCATAAGCACTAATGCACTTACTCCTAAAATCAACTTCTTCATATATTTTCCTTTATCACCAAGAATAGTTTCATTGGTATAATTTAGAAGCTAATTATAACACTTCAATATAAAATTAAATTGAAAAGATTAATAAGAAATTCTTATATAAATCATAACTCCATTTTTCTTATTTGCACCCTATTTTCCTGATATATTGCACTTTTTCCTTCGTAAGAGTGTTTTGATGATGTAAGATTATTCACACCTTTTGTTCCACTATAAATAACTATAGTATCCTCTCTTAAATTATTACTATTTTTAATAGGTAAAGAGAGCTCCCCATTTTCAGAGCTAATAGTAACTATCTCTCCATCTTTATAACCAAGAGTAGGATGCACAAATACCTCTTGTGGGCGTTTAAATTGTGAATTAAGTGATTTAGAAGACTTTGGAGTAATAAGGTAGAAACTATCCTCAATACTCTTTTGCTGCATTTCAAACTCTTCAAGAAAAACAAACTCTCTATTTGGTGTATCAAAACCATTTTTGTATGGTAATGACTCTCTGCCTACAACCTCTATGCCCCCATCACTCTGTTGCACCCCAAAATTCTTATAATGTTGCAAATATTTACTCTCAGACTCCAATGCAATATCAAATCTATCACAAAGGTATGCCGCCAACTCATATTCACTTATCCCTATTTTGCTCTCTATCTGTTGCGGCATAACTAGAAGGCCATTATGAGAATAAGAGGTTCGTATATCATTTTTTTCCAAAAAACTCTTCGCAGGAATAACCAAATCAGCAATTTCACTCGTCTCATTCTCATATAATCCAAAATAGATAATATTTTCACTCCTTTGCAGTGCATTTTTTACACGCAAAGTATCGGGCATTTGTGCAACAGGATTTGCTCCTTGAATAAAAACAGTTTTAAACTCATCAAATTTTGTATTTACTTTTGAGACGCGTTTTGCTTTTGTAGTAAATGCAGATGTGATATTCTCCTTGGAATTCCCTAGATAAGCAACACCACTTCCCTCTTTTGCAAAAAGCCCTAATGAGACGCCAAAGGCATCAATAGCACGAAGAATATCTGCCCCATCTCTATATTTTTGCACACCAACACCACATACGATAGCAACTTTTTTATCAATACACAACTCCAAAATATCCCCAATTTGACCAAGAGAAACACCAATATTTTCTAAAGTAGCCTTAATTCTTACCCCTTGTGTTAGTTCATAATACTCCTCAAATTCAGTCGCATAACGCTCGATAAACTCCTCATCTAAACTATCATTGATAAAAACAAAACGCGTCAAAAGAAGTGCTAAAAAGATATCTGTATGGGGTTTTATCTGCAAAAATATATCAGCACTTTTTGCAATTTTTGTGGCAACAGGATCAATAACGATTACTTTTTTATCTTTGATAAGTGGCAAAATATGAGAAGATGTCACATGAGGATTGCGTCCCCAAAAAATCACAACATCAGACTTCGCTATCTCACTGAGTGGCATATTTTTATTACTGCCTCGCCCATTAATAATACCCGCTTCCCCTGCTCCATCACATAGGCTACCATCTGTTAATACCGCCCCATAATTGGCAAAAAAATGGTCTGTTACCTCTTGCATCAAACCAAAATTACCACTCCCTCTATAGTGAAGTATCTCACTTTTTAACGAAGAAGCCAAAATCTCTTCTAATTTCTCTAATGCCTCTTGCATGGAGATATTTTTGCCTTTATATCTTGGACTTTCTACTCTTGGAGTCTCTAAATAGTGATTAAGATGAGGGCATAAAAATCCATTGGTATATCCCTCTTGTATCGGTTTTATCGCTCCATTATCATAAATGATACTACATGCATCATAACAATCAAGAGGACAAGCTGTCATATTACTTTTCATCTGTGCTCCTTTTTTTCTATTATATTCTAATAATAGTAACAAAAAAAGAGTTATAAACAATAAAAATTTTCCTTTAAGTATTCTCTTGCTATAATTTCTTAAATCAAAAGATAATAATTATCTTTTGAAATTATCTACAGGAAAATAAAATGAAAAAAATAGCACTTATTTCACTCACAACAGCTTCACTTATGGCAAGTTCATTAGCACAAGATGCTAAAAATGCAGGACTTTTACCAATCCCAGCATCACAAAGTGAACTCTTAAAACTTATTGATAACCCTCAAAACCCTATTACGCAAGCAAAAGTAAAACTTGGTAAAAAACTCTATATGGATCCTCGTCTTTCAAAAAGTGAGCTTATTTCATGTAACACATGCCATAATCTTATGGAGGGTGGAGATGATGGAGTGAGTGTCGCTACAGGACACAAATGGAGACATAATCCGCACCACCTAAACTCTCCTACTGTCTATAATGCTGTATTCTTTGGTTCACAATTTTGGGATGGACGCGCAAAAGATTTAGAAGCACAAGCACAAGGACCAGCACTTGCACATCCGGAGATGGCAGCAACAAAAGAGCATATTGTTCAAGTTATAAAATCTATGCCTGAGTATGTAAAAGAGTTTAAAGAGGCTTATGGAGATAATGTAAAAATCACATTTGAAAAAATTACAGATACCATAGCCAATTTTGAGAGAACTTTAGTAACACCTGCACCGTATGATGCGTTTTTAAATGGCTACAAAGAGGCTCTCACTCATAAACAAAAAGAGGGATTAAAAACTTTTATTCAAGTTGGCTGTGCATCATGTCATAATGGCGTAGCACTTGGTGGAGAGATGGGTGCATTTAATGTGACTGCTACATACAAATATATGAACACAGGCGACTTTAAAGGCGATAAAAACGGTATGGTAAAAGTTCCTACACTGAGAAATATAACAGAGACTGCACCCTATTTTCACAATGGTATGATTTGGAATTTAAAAGATGCTATAAAAGAGATGGGGCGTATTCAGCTTGGCACAAAAATAAGTGACAAACAAGCAGAATCAATCGAAGCTTTCTTAGGTTCTCTTACAGGGAAAAAACCACATATGATGATGCCAATGCTTCCAGCTTCAACACCTGTAACACCAAAACCTGACCTAAATTAATCTAAGAAGAACTTATGCATAATTGCTGTGTCGAAAAAGAGGAAATGCCTCCAGAGCACGGCAAAGATGCAGAGCTCTATCTTTGTGAGGTAATTCTATTTTGATTAGATAGAATCTGGAGTTAATCCTACTTCTTCTAAAAAGTGACGAAGTTCAACGATAGTATCTTTTGCAAGTGTATGATCTTTATGTGGTAAAGGCATTGAAAACATCTTTCCATTCAAATGGATTTTTGCATGATTCTCTTTTGTTAAATCAACCTCTGCACCGAAATGCTCTAATGCACTCAAAAGTTTTTTTGCCTCGATATTTCCTGACATTGGATGTTCAAATATCTTTTTAATCTTTTCTTTATGTTTACTCATTGGTAATCCTTCTTTTAGTTTTTCTTATTATAGCAAGTTATCGCTTTTTAAAAATTAAAAGCGTCTTATCTTTTGTATCGTAAAGAGAAAAAGTCTGTTTTTCCACTAGTTTCAGGCCTGAAAGTTTTTGAAAAAGTTCTATTTTATGAAAATATTGCACAATGGTGTCTTGATACTTTACAAATCTTCCATCTGCTTCTTTTTCAAAAAGTGTAAATTTTGTATGCAGTTCGTTGTTCTCAAACACAGCATCTACAACTAAAAACTCATCCTCTTCATCATTACTCATTGTTCCCTCTGCAACATCACTAAAACCATAAAGTGTATTGATGTCTGCAATAAATACTCCATCATCATTGAGTTTTTGCGAAACACTCTCACAAAATGAGAGAAGTGCATCTTTGTCCATAAAGTTCAGCACATCAAAAATACTTACAATTGCATCATATTTTCCAGCTACATCTGCTACATCTATGCACTCAGCATCTAGCCCTGCTTCTTGACACTCAGCAACCATCACAGCACTTAAATCAACACCCTTACACTTTACACCATCACTTATCATGCGTTGCATAAAACCACCACGACCACAACCAACATCAAGCAGTGTTTTTACATTATAATCATCAAGTTCTGAACGATAAAGGTCATAAAGCGCTTCAGTAGCCTCTTCTATTCCTAAAAGATGCTCTGCTTTTGCATATAAATCTAAATTTGTCATTAACTTTTTTGCTCTGCTTTTATCACTTCGTTTATCTTCTCATAAATGTCTAAAACTTCATCTTTTTTAGAGATATAGGAGTTTTTATTTGCTATAAGGTAAGTAGAACTTGTCATAATATCTTGGACAACTTCAAGCCCATTTTGTTTCATTGTTGTTCCCGTCTCTACAATATCTACAATCATATCAGCAAGCCCAATAAGAGGAGCAAGCTCAATAGAACCATAGAGCTTGATAATATCAACACTCACAGCTCTCTCTTCAAAATAACGCTTCGTAATATTGACCATTTTCGATGCTACTTTGAGTTCTGGCTTGCTCAAATCTAACTTTTCGCCCTTTCGCATCCCAATAGCAACCTTACAAACACCACGACGCAAATCAAGCAGACGCACCACATCAAGCCCTTGCTCCTCTAGCGTATCAAGCCCTACCACACCAATATCTGCTGCTTGATGATAGACATAAGTCGCTACATCTTGATTTCGCACAAGTAAAAAACGAAACTTTGGCGTCTCTAATATCAATTTTCTATCATCAAACTTAAAACTATCACCAAAAATAGTCTCAAAAATCTCTAAAGTCTCTTTTGCTATACGACCCTTTGGCAGTGCAACTGTTAACATAAATTATCCTCATTCTCTTTTATAATCTTTTTCATAGAATTAAAAATCAACTGCGCATCAATCTTTGCATCTCGAAATATCTTTTTCAATTTTGATGCATCCCCACCTGTCAAAATAATAGGCAGATTATGAGATATAAGCTCAAGATAAAGCGTTTTTAAATATCCATAGCTAATCGCATCTTGTGAATTTTTCGGCATTATATCTAAGTCACACTCAAAGTTAAATGAATATGCAAGAGCCGGAGAGATATTTGCATAAGTTTTTTGCATTGCATTCACTCCTGGATAGATAAATCCACCACAAAAAACTCCATTTTTTACCATATCAACAGTAATGGCACTCCCTGCATCAACAACAAGAGCATTTTCTATGCCCATAGTAGCAACAACTCTATCTATGCCCATACTCTCATAATATCTGCTCTTATCTACAAATAGAGATAAATCAATCCAATTTTCTAAAGAGGCAAGTTTTGCACTAACTTGTGCATTTACAGAGATAAAATATACTTTTTGTTTCACTGAAGAGGGGTCAAATGTAGCAACACTCTCTTTAAAATCACGCTCTTTATCAAGAAAATGATAAGAGGTATTGCCAATATCACAAAGCAGCATTACTGAATTTTCCAGCCTGCCTCTTTAAAGGCTTTTTCTGCTTTAGAGCAGAGTGGAGCATCTATAAAAATAGCTTTATGCTTAAAATTATGCTCACAATAGAGCGTAAGTTTTGCATATATCTCTTCAAATTTATGCACATCTTTCATCAGAATACGGCTCTTTTGACTCACAGCAAAAATAGCCCAAAAATAGCCATAAGTATCTGTAGCCTTATAGATTTTTATTCTATTTCTAATGCCCAACTCTTTAGGCGAAATCTCTTGCATCTTTTTAAAGAGTTTTCCTTTTTTTCTCAAAGAATCAACTACCATCTGCATATTTTTAGGCTCCATCATCTCAATTTTTTATAAGAATATGTAGATATTCATAAGTCTTATCTGCTCTATGATTTCTATTTTCACTCTTATCTGCTTTAAATCTTTGATACTCTTTTGTAACTACGCTATAATCTCCATATTGCGACATTATCGCTTTTACATCCTCTTTACTCATTAAGCCTTCATTATTATAACTCAAAAAAATATAGGGAAATTGTGCATTTTTTATTAATGCTTCAAAGCTCTTATGCACCTCTCTTTTTTTGCAATAATCTGAACGATTATATTCACGAAGTCCTGTTTTCCCTTTCGGATTAAAATTATCATAAAGCGTGATAGTGTTTAATATATGATAGTTAGCACTATACTGTCTTTGATTATAGGGTGGATCCAAATACAAAATATCTCCACTTATCTCTTTAATCAACTCATTACTATCCATATTAAAAACTTGGTGAGCATTTTCATTTTCTATATAATAAGCGGGTTCTAAAATCAACTCTTTTGAAGCTGATTTTTTGATATGCTTCAAAAATGCACCATATACAGAAGCTGTATTTGCCACTTTATCTGCACTTTCAACTAAAGATGCAAGTAGAAAATAATACAAATCATCTTGAATCTCTTTTGATTCATACCATTTTTTTATCTGAATCCTTATAGTATCAATTTTTTTTCCATTTATATCACTAAAATATTGTCGCTCACTCCCACTCCCCATGCAATAGTTTTGATAGATAAATCCATCCTCAATTAAAGGCAGAGTATTGAGCTCTTCAATATATTTCTCTTTATCTTTTATCTCTTTATGATTTTCAATATAATTTTTATTGAGAACATAACTATAATGTTCTAAGTCATTACTTATGACCTTCTTTACATCTTTTTTAAAAGTCCTTCCAACTATCCCAGTCCCAGCGAATATGTCGCAAAATACTTTTTGCGACAAGTCATCTCCAACTACTTTTTTAACTTCTTCTTCTATCCAAGAAGAGAGTTTTGATTTTGAGCCTATGTAATTCATTTTTTATTCTCATTTTTAACTTCAATTATTTCCAAAGGATTAACATCTAAAAAATTTGCTAACTCAATTACATTACTTTTAATAGGATTAAATTTATCAGATAAAATATTAGATAATTGATTCTTCGATATTCCTAGCATTTTGGCTAATTCAGTTTGTGTATTAATCTCTTTTTTTGCCATAAGTTCTTTTACCTTAAATTTGTTTATTTTCAAAATTATATCCTATAAAAACTTAAAATACAAATATTTTATTAACTTTTTCACTATTTTTTATTTACTATTTTATTTAACTCTTCTCTCCACTTATATGGATCATACCAAAAACACCCTATACAGCCACGCTCATCACACTCACTTTC
>FPHH01000086.1_pt1 | contig 14814 bp, 17 predicted proteins | sample 1057331 | NCBI WGS metagenome assembly FPHH01 (sample SAMEA4473311, study PRJEB15554) | hydrothermal vent metagenome | biome: marine basaltic hydrothermal vent biome; feature: marine hydrothermal vent; material: water | place: Pacific Ocean | collected 2011-06-14/2011-07-23 | depth 1155 m
ACTCTCTCAAGCTTCTCTCTTTTTATCTCAAACCGAATATGACGCAGAGAGTTTTCCATCTTCTCTATGGTAATCTTTTTGGCTCTTACATGCGAATAGGCCTCACGCAAACGCATTGCCTCCATAGGCGTTGCCTCAAGCTCCTCTATAAGTGCCTCAATCTTCGCCTCTCTATCAAATCCCTCTTCAGGTTTTGGTTTTTGTGATTTGTAAATACGCCCATCACTCTCAAAAAAGGTCAAAATATCACGACGCATAGCACTCTCAGCCTCACTCCATATCATACGGAGTGTCTTTATCATCAATGTTTTGTTATGGTCAATATCATAGATACCAAGCGTTGCAAAAAGCTCACTCAGCGTTCTGCCATCAACGCGTTCAATCCCCACATCAAAAGGGTCATCATCAAAATATTTTCTAATTCTTTGGTTAATTTTACTATTTTTTTTATTTTTTCTTGCCATAGTGTAATTGTAGCCTATTATTGTTTTATAAGAAGAAAAACACTGAAGTAGTGAAAAATACTCCCACCAAGAACGAAAAGATGCCATACTGCATGGTTAAGTTTCATACTATCTTTGACATAGAAAAAAATACCTAAAGTATAGGTAATACCTCCTGCTAAAAGTAAAGAGAAGAAAAGCCATCCAGCATGTGCAATAAGAGGCTGATAAGCGATGATAATAAGCCACCCCATTACAGCATAAAGCACCAAGGAAAAAACCTCAAATCTAGCTGGAAAAGCAAACTTCAAATAAACCCCAAGCAGAGCAAAAAACCAGATAATACCAAGTAACAGCCAGCCAAAAACACCCTGAACACCAAGAACGACCACAGGCGTATATGTTGCAGCTATAAGTATATATATGGCAGAATGGTCAAAAAGTTGCAGTAGTGACTTTGCTTTGTATTGAGAAATAGCATGATAAAGAGTAGAAGCACCATACATGCTTAAAAGCCCCAAACTAAAGACAATGCTTGTCCATATTTTTTGAGCATCACCACTCATAATAGAGAGCGTAAAAAGTACCCCAAATCCAAAAGTGCTTAAAAAAAGCCCAAAGCCATGTGTAATTGCATGCCAAATTTCTTCAAAAACAGAAAAATTATTTATTTCTCTTTGCATTAATACCTTCCTTTTACATCTAATTGCTATAATTATAGTATGAATTATCCAAATGAATGGACTCAAAAAGAGTTTTTAGAAAATAAACGACAATTAGAAAAAGAGGGAGTAGCCGTTATACTTGTCGATACCATCCTCTCTCCCATAGAAAAAGCCAATAGCATAACTTATAATCCCTATGAGATGAAAAAGTATTCTGAAGGAACTGTTTTTGTTTTTTATTGTGATGCAGGAAAAACAACACTTAATAGGCTCGAAGAGTATAAAAAAAGATTTCCAAAATATCATTGCATCTCACTCAAAGGTGGACGAGGTTACTGGAGAAAAAATATGATGCTTTTAGATGAAAATGAAAGCTAAAAAGATAGCCCAATATATCCAATGTCTTCAAGAGAGGCGTTATTATGATGCCCATGAAGCTCTTGAAGCACTCTGGTTTCCTCGCCGTTTTGAGGAGGATGCAGAGGTAAAACTACTCAAAGGGCTTATCAATGCAGCAGTAAGTTTTGAACTACGCAAACGGGGGCGTGTGATGCAAAGTAAAAAGGTGTGGGCAAATTATTTGAAATATAGACAAGAGATTTTCAAACTTAGAGCTCCCTCTCTTAATGAGTATTATCAATTGACACGGTTTGTTGAAAAAATAGACAAAAATTTTTTGTAATAGAGTGATTTTTTGCTATTATTTCGCATCATAAAATTAAAGGACTAAAATGAAAAAAATTATACTAAGCACAGTGGCAGTAGCAACAGTTACTTTAGCACTTCAAGCAGCAGAGAAGGATGCAAAAAAAGATCCAGATGCACTCGTAACACATACAGAACTAGGCTATATGCAAACGGATGGAAATACAAAAACAAAAACTTTTAACCTTGATTCCCTGCTAAAAAAAGCTTGGGGTAAACACCATACAAGTCTAGAATTAAGTGGACAATATGGAAGTGCTGATGATGTAGAGAATAAGAAACAATATCTTATTGAGGGAAATTATGATTACGCATTTACAAAACATTTTGCATTTAACTACCTTATTGGATATAAATCTGATATCTATTCAGGATTTGATTACCAAGCATACACAGGTCCAGGGGCAAAATATCAAGCTATAAAAAATGATAAGCAAGAGTTAAGTTTCACTGCGAATATTCTCTATAATCAAGATAAATATTATCCATCAGAAGATACAAATAGCTATAGTGGATATAGAGCAGAGGGTGCATATAAATTAAATGTGAAAAAAGATCTTACATTTATTCAAAACCTCTCCATAAGAGGAGATTTTGATGAATCTGATAACTATTTTGCTACTTCAAAAACAGCATTAATATCAAAAATTTCTGATATTTTTTCAGCAGGTTTAAGCTACAAAGTTAATTATGTCAATACTCCTGTAGCAGGAAAAAAGAATAAAGATACAACACTTACAGCAAACTTGATTATGGACTATTAGTCCATAATCACCCCTTGACTTTTTTTCTTCCACAAACTAATAGAAAGATATGCCCCAAACGCAATAAAAGCAGAACTCAAAAAGAGATATGATGGATAGTATTCATAGATATATCCTGAGAGCATCGCCCCACTCAAACCACCCAAACCATACCCCATTCCAGAGAAGAGTTGCTGTGCAAGTGATTTGTTTTTGTAAAGATGAAAGAGGTAGCTAATGGCTGCAGAGTGAAAGAGTGCAAAACTAAGGGCATGGAGTGATTGTGCAAAAAATAGCATCGGTAAATTGGTAGCAAATGCAAAAACTAAAAACCAACGCAAGATGGTAGCAAGCATAGTAAAACGGATAATATTTAAAAGGTCAAAATGGAGTAATTTTCCTTGAAAAAAGAACATTACAATTTCGATAAATACGCCAAAACTCCATAAATAGACTGTCATATCCAAACTAATGCCATGGTCTGTCTCATAAATGGTAAAGAAGTTGTAAAATGCTCCAAAACTCATCTGCATAAGCACCAAACCTGCCCAAAGTTGCCAATCTTGCAAAAGGTGGATGTCGTTTGAGAGCCTTGCATCAACACCATTTTGCTCTTTTGAGGAGCGTTGTTGCACTCCTAATGCAACAACTGCTGTTATGATGCTCAAAATAAGCAAAAAATCAAATGCAATATATGCCGAGCTTAAAAACTTTACTAAAATAAGGGCAACAATAATAAATCCAAGGGAACCATAAAGTCTTGATTTTCCATAGCGTTCTTTGCCTATGGAGTGCAGAGCAATGGTTTCGATATAGGGAAGAACTAGACTCATACCCACACCCATTACAATATTTGAGACCAAAAGTGCCCAAAAATTCTCGACGGAGAGGTAAAAAGAGCATACACTTAGCACTATCACAAGCAAAGAGGCTTTAAATATATTGGCACTAAGATGCAAACCACGCATAAAGAGAAATGGCAAAATAAAACGCACAAGAGGAGCAGCAGAAAAGATGATGCCGATTTCGCTCGCACTATAGCCCACTTCACTAAGCACCTTTGGCAAAAAGATAATATAAATACCAATAATAGAAAAATAAAAATAGTAAAAAAATGATAATAGTTGAAACATAAATGCAAATATAGCATTTTTTATAACAACTTATGTTAATATCTGTGGATTAATTTTTTTTAGAGGAAATGTCTAATGGTATTAGAGATGAAAGAGAATGACTTTATTGTATCAAAAACAGATACAAAAGGTCGGCTGACCTATGTCAATGAAATATTTATGACTATGGCAGAATATACGGAGAGTGAGCTACTGGGAAAACCTCATAATATAGTGCGTCATCCCGATATGCCAAGGGCTGTTTTCAAACTCCTTTGGAGTCGTATTCAAAACAAAGAGGAGATTTTTGCTTATGTTCAGAACAAAACAAAAAATGGCAATAGCTATTGGGTTTTAGCAAATGTTACTGCCTCTGTTGATACTAGAAACAATATTATCGGTTATTACTCTGTGCGACGCAAACCAAAAGCATCTGCTCTTGAGCTGATCAAACCTCTCTATACAAAAATGTTGCAGGCTGAACGCAGTGGCGGTATAGCCGCTGGAGAAAAGGTCTTAAATGATTTACTAGATAAAGAAGGAGTCTCTTATGACGAGTTTATCATCTCTCTTCAAAAATAGCCAACTATTGCTACTTTGTAGCGTTGTATTGGGAAGTGCTATTTATGCCGTTGTAGAGGCTGAATATATTCTTGCTATTATTCTTGTTATGGCATTACTTATCTCTTTTTTTCTTCCTGTTGGGACAAATAACTCTTCAGGCTTGATAAAAAGAATGAAAAAGGTTGTTGATGAGGCAGCTATGGGAAATTTGGAGGGGCGTATTACACATATTCCAACAGATGGTTCAGACCTTTCGGCTTTTGCTTGGTCAATAAATAATATGCTTGACCAGACAGAAGCATTTATGCGTGATGGGGCGACAAGTATTGAGGCATCTTCACATGGAAAGACATATAGAGTTACTTTTCCTCAAGGGCTACATGGTATTTTCCATGCAACATCAACAAAAATTAATGATGCAATAGAGTCTATTGCTAGAGGTTATGAGACCAAACTCCTTGGTGAGCTCTCTCACGAATTTAGTCGTCTTGGAGGAGGAATTTCTAAAGGACTTGATATTTTACAAACAGATTTGCTTCAAGCATCTGATAATGCTGGAGATATTGTTGGTGTTTCAGAACAGACTGCTGATAAGGCAGAGGAGAATCTCTCTACTGTTGTAAATATTACAGACAAACTCTCTAATCTTGTCGAACTTATTGCCTCTTCGCATGAGGGAATTGTCAATCTTGAAGGGCGTTCTCGTGAGATTTCAGAGGTGATAGGGCTTATCAAAGATATTGCAGACCAGACAAATCTTCTTGCACTTAATGCTGCCATAGAGGCAGCGCGTGCAGGGGAGCATGGTCGTGGATTTGCTGTGGTTGCCGATGAGGTAAGAAAACTTGCCGAACGCACCCAAAAAGCGACAAATGAGATAGAAATTACTATCTCCACCCTCCAACAAGAGGCAAATGATATGCGTAGTAACTCCGATGAGATAAGTGAGATTGCACAAGAGTCAAATAGTGCTATTAATGAGTTTGAAAATGCCTTTACAGATTTAAACTCTTTGGCAAAAAATTCACATAGAGTTGCAGTAAGGGTGCAAAATCGTCTCTTTACAACACTGGTAAAAGTGGATCATATTCTCTTTAAATCACATGCTTACTCTTCTGTCTTATCTATGAATAAACAAGCAGAGTTCCCTGACCACTACCACTGTCGTCTTGGTCAATGGTATCAAGGTATTGGTGCGGAACGATTTGGAAAAACACCATCGTTTAAGGCGATGGATAGCAATCATGCAAGAGTCCATGAGAGCGTCTTTAAAAATATAGTTTTTGTTCAAGATGGCACAGTGTTGAAAAACGACAATCCAAAACGCATTCTTCAAAACTTTAGTGCAATGGAAGATGCCTCAGATAAACTCTTCCATGAACTTGATTCAATGTTGGATGAGTATGAGGAACAAAATAGGGAAAAATAGTATTTACCAAATGTTAACTTATAATTATTATAATTTCACCATCTCGATTATGTTTTCCCCCTTTCATATGAAGAGATATATACTCCTATAAATTTTTAAAACAGTCGAGTTTTCCCCCTTTTTATTCTCGGCTGTTTTTCTTCTATGATATAATCCGTTTAAAAAAGTAAAAATATGCCAAAAAGCTTGCAAGAACTGAATGCAAAATATATTGATTCAGGTTTTTTCTCAATTCTTGAGAAAAAATATAGAGATCTTTCAGATGAAGAACTTCTCAAAGAATTTGAGTTTGAGCAGGAGTTGAATCTTTTTGATAATGTGCAGGAGATTCAAGATGAACTCTTGCAAGAGACGCAAAATATTGTTATCTCCTTACATACAAAAGAGGCAATAAAAAAATATTTTCAAGAGATAGAAGCACAAATTGAGAAAAGAGCACGCTATAAAAATAATAAAAATAAATTAGATTATAGGCTTATTCGTCGATTTCTATGGACATCCTTTAATAATTTATATGAATTAGATTTGACTATTATTACAGAGGAGATACTGCATCTGAGTAATAGTTTAAGAGAGTTCGCAAAAATCTATAATGATTTTACTCGCAAAACAAAGTATCCATCACTTGCTTATGATGAAGTTTTTTTGGAAAAACAATTAGCCTATATTTCTATGAAGAAGAGTAATGAAAAAATTGTTGATGAGATTAAAAAATTAAAATTTTCTGAACATTATCTCGAAGCAATACTTAAGAAAAAAAAAGAGAAGCTTGAAAAAGAGAAAAAATCAAAAGAGTATCCTAAGCTCTTAGAGGAGTATAGAAGAGTCAATGGTGCTTACTCTGATACAATCTATATATGTTCTGTTTTACGCGAAAAATATGAAGAGAATAAAAAAGAGATGGCAATATTTGAAAGGCGATATAGAGCAGAGTTTAATCAATATTTCCAAAAAACAGCAACTGTATATGAGAGAGTTTTTCTTGATATTTTAGGGGCAATGGCTTTTGAATTTGATAGAATTTTGTGGGAACAGGCAAAAAAATCTCCAGCAATTCAAACACTTTTCAAAGAGGCACAAATTAGTGGAGAGTATAATGCAAAGACATATCTAAAATATTATCTCAAAACAAATAAGCAAGATAACTCTTCTGAAGAGATGCAAGAACTTTTAGATTTGTATCAATATCTCAACTCCCTCTATATGGAGTCTATTTTAATAGTAACTGATAGAGCGGATGATGCTATTGAGTATAAAAAAAGTGTCAAAGTAGTTAATAAAGAGCAAGAAGTTGTCTCTTTTACTGATGAAAAACTTGCTCTTAAGTGGGCATTTCAAAATAATGTGAAACTGCTTGTTGTGAATGAGCATTTACAAAATATGACACTCTCCCGTTTTTTGCAATATTACAAAAAATACTCACTCTCCGAGTCTCAAGTTCTCCTTTTAGGAAATGCCAAAAAACTCCCTTGTGCAATTACAAAACAACTACCACAAGGAATAATGCCACATGCTTTAGCACAAGAGATAGAAAAATTAATTGATGATAAAAGATAGTTTTTTAATGGGGCTTGGTATAATGCCAATAAAAAAAGTGAGTAGGGTATTATGATAGGTAGGATTTTAGTAGGGTTACAGTTTTTTTTCATCTTTTTGATGCTTTTGCCATTGGATACGCAAACGCAACATCTTTATCTTGGTGGTTCTATTTCTCTAGTAGGTATTGTTATAGGTCTGTTAGCGATTTATGAACATAAAAGCGATAACTTTAATATCCGTCCAGAGATTAAAGAGAATTGTGAGCTTGTTACAACAGGTATTTACGCCTATATTCGTCATCCTATGTATCTCTCTGTTCTTGTAGGTATGTTTGGTGTGGCTGTTATATTCTTTACATATTATGAGTTTGCTCTCTATACGCTACTGTTTATAACAATGCTTATCAAGATGTTTTATGAAGAGAGCCTGTGGAAGTGCCATAATCCTGCTTATCTTGAATATATGAAAAAAACAAAACGGTTTATACCGTTTGTTTTTTAAAGCAAATGCATAATAAAATGGCCATTATAGATTTTAAAAAGATAGAAAGACTCTGCTAAAAAAGTGAGCGTGAAGAGGGGTCTTATAAGTAAATTTTCTACTTTTCCCCCTGTGCAGTATCGTAATGGTTTTGGTAAGAGCCCTATACTTTTTCGTATCACTGGATAGAAGAGTGAAACACCACTTATAGTGCTCATATCTCCTAGAATATGCCCTATATTTCCAACAATAAAACCAGCAAAAGAGTAGATAATATACTCTCTTACTTTTGCATCAAAATGCAATGTAGTTAAGAGTGCAAAAAATAATCCATAATAGATAAAGAGGACTAAAATAGTGTGAGTAATCCCTCTGTGCTTGATAAAAAGAGAGAGAAAACGAGAAAAGAGGGAGAGTTTTCTACCTATGTAGGAGTTGGGCTCATCAATATCTGGAAAGGTAGAACCAACAAAAACACCCCCAAGAAAGAGAGAGAGCAAAATAGAGCTAGGGAGCTGAAAATGGTAGAGCGTTGTTGCAACAATGGGAATTGCCATTCCTAAAGAGAGTGAAGAGAGCATATGTGTTTTAGCTGTCACTTTTTATACCTTTTTGAATAAATTTATAAGTCGGATTTTATAGAAAATTAAATAATAAGGCAACTTTCATTGCAAAAAAGGTAAAATAACATACATTTTTTAAGGAAATTTTTTGCAAACAAAACAATACTCTGTAAAAGTATTTGAAGTAAATGTTGTAGATGAAGAGCAGACACTTGCTTTTTTTGAGAAGAATTATGTCTTTTTTAGAAAACATCTTATCTCTTTACATGGGAGAGTAACATCAAAAATTGAAAGCTATCTCAAAGAGAAACAATTAACCTATATTATAGGAGCAAAATTGCATCCTACAAAAGAGCAAAAGAGTGCTGCTCCTACTTCATCAGAGGTAGAGGATAATCTAAAGGTAATAGATAAACTTGTGCGAAGTGGGCAGGAGCTGAAAATTAAGGGAGATTTGCTCCTTTTAAATCGTGTCAATAGTGGTGGCACTATCGATATAGATGGCAATCTTATTGTAACGCAGATAGTCGAAGGCTCTATCCGATGCCGTGGCAAGTTTATGATGCTCAAAGCCTCCCCAAAGGCAAATATTGTGTTTAATGATGTAGAAGTAGATAATCGCTATTTGCAAGAGCGACTCAATCGTGTAGATTTACAAGAAGATGAAATAAGAATAACACCTGTATTAAAGGAGACAAGTTGGGTATAGTAATAGCAGTAATTAGTGGAAAAGGTGGTGTTGGGAAGACAACAAGCACTGCAAATATTGGGCTTGGAATTGCTCTCAACAATAAAAAGTGCGTCGTTGTTGATTTTGATATTGGGCAGAGAAATCTCGATATGATTTTGGGCTTAGAGAATCGTGTTGTCTATGACATGGTGCAGGTGATGGATGGTGAGGTAAGCCTTAAACAGGCACTTATTAAAAGTAAAATGAGCCCAAATCTTCACTTTTTGGCAGCATCACAAACAAAAGACAAATCTGTTTTAGATTCTCAAAAGATTTTAAAACTTGTTACAGATCTCAAGGCAGAGTATGATTTTGTCATTCTTGATGCTCCTGCTGGAATTGAGAGTGGGTATGAGCATACTATAGAGTTTGCCGACCGTGCTATTGTGGTTGTCAATCCTGAAGTCTCTTCTATTCGTGATGCTGACCGTGCTATTGGTATTTTGGACTCTAAGAGCCAAAAGGTAAAAGATGGAGAAGAGGTGCTGAAATATCTTATTATCAATAGAATTAACCCTAAAATGGTGCAGAGTGGCGAGATGCTCAGTAGTGATGATATTTTAGATATTCTTAATATTCCTCTTCTTGGAAAAGTTCCCGAAGATAGTGGAATCATCGATGCTTCAAATCAAGGAAAACCGATTGTGCTTGATAACAGTTCTCCTTCTGGAAGAGCATACAAACGCATTGCTTTACGATTATGTGGTGAAGAGGTTCCTTTAGAAAATATAGAGTTTCAAGAGAAGGGTTTTATGCAAAAATTTAAGGGGATTTTTCAATAATGTTCTCATTTTTTAAGAAAAAAAATAGTGCAAAAATGGCAAAAGATAGGCTTACTATTGCTATTGTCTCCGATAGGGACAATTCTAATGCTTTTCCTTTTATGGATGAGATGAAAGCAGAGATTATTGAAGTAGTGAAGAAATATATTGAAGTCAGGGCAATTGATATCAAAAAAGAGATTGATGGGGGTGTTGAAGCACTCTCTATCGATGTAGAGTTAGAGACTGTAAAATAGATTCTCTACTTCTCATAAAACTTATAGTAGGCTTGAGTGCAATAACGCTTTTAGTGCTCTTGTATTTACTCTATCTTTCGAGAAATAGTGCCTCAAAGAGTTCTAAAGCATCAATGCCAACAAAAGAGAGTGTAGAGTATGAGTGGGAGACACTGATACAAAGACTCCGAAATAGAGAAGCAACAACACAAGAGCTTCAAGAGACACTTGCACTTCTCTTAAAATACCACGCAAAAGTGCCAAAAAAATTGGATGAAAAGTATGCTGAACTCTTCCTCTTGTTATGCAATCATCCAAATACAAACAAAAAGCTTATTATCGACTTTGATAAAGCCCTAGAGAGAAAAAACCCTGACTCTGTCAAAGCAATAAATAAGGCACTTATGCAAGGTTTAAATGCACGAGGCTAACCTCATCTCCAAAAAACAGGTTATCTTTTAGCTGTTGCCTCTTTTACTGCAGAGAGGAGTTCTTCAAATCCTACTTCGCTAGAGTGTTCTACTTTTTCAAGGTCATTAAGTGCTATATCTAAATTGCCATTTTTTGCCTCTTTCACAGCTTTTTTTAGCCCTTGATGGACTGTTCGATGGTGTGTCGTAATAGATGAAATATGAGAATTGCCTTTGAGGAGTGTTGCTGTGATTTGACTAAACCATCTTCCAAAACGACAACTGTTTTCATCTAAAATGGTTGTCTCCTCTTTTGCTAAAATTGCTTTATATCCTTGGATTTTCAGTGCAATATGGTCTATTTTTCCATTACTTACATTAAATTCATTAACAAGATTTTCTGTTTTTTGTTTGATGTCATTGCTATTTTTTACAACATTTGCGATATTTTCGCGGAATACGCCAAGTGCTTCTGTAACGCTATTTGTCTCTTGAGTAAATGTAGAACTAATCTCCATCATAGAGCTTGAGTTTTGTTTGAGTCCATTGATGTTTATCTCTACTTCCATTGTTGCTTTTTGTGTGCGTTCTGCAAGTTTTCTTACCTCATCAGCAACAACAGCAAAACCTCTTCCATGTTCTCCAGCGCGTGCAGCTTCAATAGCAGCATTGAGTGCAAGTAGGTTGGTTTGGTCGGAGATATCTTTGATAAGATTAATAATCTCTGTAATTGACATAACACTGTCATTAAGTGCATTGGCATCATCACCAAGTGTGCCGGCATGCTGTTGAATATTCTCAATGGTAGAAGCAATTTCTTCGGTCTGTCCATCAATAGTTTCCATTCTTGTATTCGTTTTTGCATTAAGTTCATTAATCTCTTCAAGTTGTCTCAAATTTTCTTCTACAGTTCCTTGCAAGAAGCGTGAGCCACTATCATAACTTTTTATAATTATATTTGTAAGACGGCTATCATCATCTGTTCCGATTTTTGTATTTGCCTGAGCAGATTGAAGTTGATGAATTTGTTCTCTAAGGGAGTCATTCTCCTCTTTTGCTCTTCTGAGTTTCTCTTTATATGCCTCTTCAACTTTTTCTATTTTTGCACTGCATCCAAACACTGGTTATCCTTTTTGCTAATATGATGGCAATAACTTGCTTTTGTGCATTATAGCATATTACTACTTATGCCACTTTGTATTAGTCTTTTGCATCTGTATTTACCTCTATCGTCTTATACTTATTATAAAGCACATTTGCACCACTTTGAATAGTAACTTCACGCCGTGGCGTATAATCTACCAAAAATTTATCTTTTGCGGTAGTTGTGAAATCTACACAGAGTCTTGCTGCTGCTTTAATAATATTTTGCGGTAAATTTTGCTTATCTGTGGTGATAATAACATGTGCAGAGGGTCTATCTTTCATGTGCAACCAAATATCTCTTGCTCTTGCATTTTTTAGGAGTGCAATATTACCCCTCTCATTTTTTCCAAGTTGCACTTTGTATCCCTCTATCCAAAAAATCTCTATAGAGTCATTCTCTTTTATCTTTTTATTTTGTATCTGTTTAGGAAAGAGCAGCTCTATTTTTGCCACATCTTTTGCCATTTGCACAGTGTGAATAAAGAGTTTAAGGTGTGCTATTTTTGATGCAAGCGACTCCTCCTCTATATGGAGATTTTTTGCTCTTTGTTTTGCCTTTTTACTGCGATTAAAAAACATCTCACTTATCATAAATGGAGTAGCATATCCCTTTTGCAATTCTATATTTACCTCACTCGCATCATAATCTTGTAGTGTGAGTTTAGTTGCATAGGGTTTTATCTTTTCTGCATTTGCAAGCACAAGATTGCCATAATGTTGGTATTTTTGTGCCTCAGTTTCCAAATCCTCTTGAGACTCTAGTTTTGCATATAATTTCTCAAGTTTTTTCAGTTTTTTTTCCAAATAGGCAATTTTTTGTTTTTTCAAATTTGCAAGTTTTACATTTTGCTCTTTTTCATAGACACCAAATAAAAACTCTTCTACATTTTTAATAGGATACTCTTTTGCTACAAATGGTGCGGGTTTGACATCAAGCAGTTTGTGTCCAACCCTCACTTCTCGATAGGATGAAAAGAGGTCAATATGACGCAATGCCTCAAGCACAATATTGTCTGTATCTAAAATAATGACATTGGTATATTTACCCGTAAATTCAAACTGGATATAGGTAATCTCCTCTTTGTAAGCTGAAGATAAAGAGGTTTTTATGCGTATGATTTTATCTCCATTGAGAAGTTCGATATTTAAGATATTTGAACGATTAAAACGCTTCGCCAAAATAATATCAAAAGGAGCGTTATAAATTTTTGAACGAGGATACTCTTGGCATTTAAAGATAGAGGAGTTTGCGCGTTGCATATTGAAATAGAGTGTATCATCTTTATCAAAAACGACACGAATAATAGTATCGCTTACACGATGTATAGCAGTTATCTTTTTAAATTGTTGTAAATAGTCTGTAATTTGTTTTAAATGTGAAAGTTTCATAAGGCTATTTTAGCTAAAATCCGATTTAAAAAGAGAAATATGTCTAAAAAACTTTATATGGTTTCATTGGGTCCGGGAGATGTAGAACTTTTGACACTCAAAGCACTCAATGCCTTTCAAAAATCTGATGCTATTTGTGTGCCTACAAAAAGCCAAGATAATAGTTTTACAAAATCTATTAGTTATAAAATTGTCTCAGATGCTTTAGAAATTTTGGGTATCTCTAAGCCTATTGTGCCTGTCTATTCTCCTATGCGTTTTCAGTATGAAGATTGGGTAGAGGAGGCGAATATTATCTTAGATACACTCAAGAGGTATAATAGTGTCTCCTTTGTAACGCTTGGTGATGCTGCTATCTATTCGAGTATCTATTATTTGCTTGATATTATCAAAGAAAAAGATGAAAAGGTATATAAAAATTGTGAAGTAATTGCAGGAGTTACCTCCTTTTCAGCAGCTTCAGCAGAGGCACAAAAGGCCCTCTGTTTGGGCGATGAAGAGTTGCTTATTAAGCCCATAAATCCTCGCTCAGATGTCAAGAGCACACAAGTTTTAATGCGACCAAAAATTGGTATGGATACAGAGAATTTGGGAGAAGGCGATTTTTATACCTTTGAAAACATGTATCTTCAAGATGCAAAAATCACCCCTACAAAGATAAAAAAAGTCAAAAAATATATGACGCTTTTTATTAATTTTGCAAAGAGGGGTTAGGTTATTTTTAACTGCTAACACTTCGCTTACACTTCTATGTCATGATATGCTCATAAAAAAAATACAAAGGTGTAAAAATGTTTTCTTCTTTTTCTAAAAAAAATATAGTGTTATCTACGGCTGTTGTTTTATCTCTTGGTCTTAGTGGTTGTGGAAGTAGTGGAGGTGATAGCTCAGAAACTGCAATACAACCGGTAAAAAAGGGTGTATTTTTAGATGCACCAGTAGAGGGGCTTCACTATGAAACAGAGACACAAAGTGGTTTTACAGATGCAAATGGTAGTTATAACTATAAAGAGGGTGAGACTGTTGAGTTTAAGTTAGGCACATTAGTTTTAGGACGAGGTAAGGCAGGAGAAGTTGTAACACCTTATACTATTGCAGATAATAATGATACTGCTACAAATATAGCATTAGTGCTTCAAAATTTTGATGATAATAAAACAAATAAAGAGCATATAGATGTTTCTCAATTAAGCGATTATAATTTTACTGCTGATCCGGTTACTCGTGATCTTAATCTTACAGAGCCTCCTAGTGTTTTAGAAAACAAAATTAGTGATTGTTTAGCAACAGGTTCTTTTCAAGAACATGTGGATGATAGCAATCATGATTTAATCACAGAGAATGAAGCGAAAAAAAATATGGATGACTATATCCAAAAACATAAAAATGAATATTTGAAAGATAGAGATTTCGAAATGGATGGAAACTCATCAATGAGAGGGAATCGAGATTTCGAAATGGATGGAAACTCATCAATGAGAGGGAATAGAGATTTCGAAATGGATGGAAACTCATCAATGAGAGGGAATCGAGATTTCGAAATGGATGGAAATTCATCAATGAGAGGGAATCGAGATTTTGAAATGGATGGAAATTCATCAATGAGAGGGAATAGAGATTTCGAAATGGATGGAAACTCATCAATGAGAGGAGATAGAGATTTTGAAATGAATGGAAATTCATCAATGAGAGGAGATCGAGATTCTGAAATGAATGGAAATTCATCAATGAGAGGAAATGATTCTCAAGCAGAACAATCAAGAAGAGGAAATGACTCTCAAGCAGAACAATCAACAAGAGGAAATGATTCTCAAGCAGAACAATCAACAAGAGGAAATGACTCTCAAGCAGAACAATCAACAAGAGGAAATGACTCTCAAGCAGAACAATCAACAAGAG
>FPHH01000069.1_pt1 | contig 14308 bp, 11 predicted proteins | sample 1057331 | NCBI WGS metagenome assembly FPHH01 (sample SAMEA4473311, study PRJEB15554) | hydrothermal vent metagenome | biome: marine basaltic hydrothermal vent biome; feature: marine hydrothermal vent; material: water | place: Pacific Ocean | collected 2011-06-14/2011-07-23 | depth 1155 m
CTGTAAATTCACGGATTTTTTGGTAATCGACATCGAGAATATTTGTAACAACAGAATTGAGAAAGTGTCTATCGTGAGAGATAACGACCATTGTCCCCTCATGTCTTTGCAACTCATTTTCAAGCCAAGTAATTGTCTCTATATCTTGATTGTTGGTAGGTTCATCGAGGAAGAGAACATCAGGTTTTGGATAGAGAACTTGTGCAAGAAGCACTTTAAATTTGTCAGCAGAGTCAAGCGTACTCATAAGCTCATTGTGTTGCTCAGCAGGAATCCCAACATTTTCAAGAATTTTTGCGATGTTTACATCATACTCATAAGTAGGGTCCTCTTCCACGCAGATAGTCTCAAGTTCTGCAAGACGATTATTGACAGCATCATCTTCAAAATCACCCGTCATATAAATCTCTTCTTTCTCTTTAATAGCATCATAGAGACGCTTGTTTCCATACAAAACAGCATCCATAATAGTATAATCTTCAAAAGCATACTGATTTTGTCCTAACACACCGACTTTGTTCTGTTTTGGGATGATGACTTCACCCTCATACTCATTAATCTGACCAGAGAGAATTTTTAAAAAAGTTGTCTTCCCAGCACCATTAGCACCAATAAGTCCATATCTTTTGTGACGGTCAAGTTTTAAGTTTATATCTTGAAATAGCACTCTATTTCCATAACGCATAGTTAAATTTTGAACTGTTACCATTTTGTGTAGCCTACCATAATATTTTTCGCGATTATATCGAAAATATGATTAAAAATTGCATCAAAGAAAAACTACTTGATTGCGTCCATTTGTTTTTGCTTGATAGAGTGCATCATCCACGCGTTTTGTAAATGTTGCAAACTCCTCCTCTCTTTTATACTCTGTAACACCGACACTAATTGTGATTTGTTGCACTTGTTTAAATGGATGCTCTTCTATACTTTTACGAATTTTCTCTGCAAGTTCTATCGCCTCTTTTTTATTTGTATGAGGTGCTATAAGCATAAACTCCTCCCCACCCCATCTGCCAAATTTGTCAGTATCTCTAATGTTATTTGAAACTACATGACAAAGTTCTTGTAATACATAATCTCCTATATCATGCCCATAGGTATCATTGACTTTTTTGAAGTGGTCTATATCGAACATAAGCAGAGAAAATATCTCATTGTAGCGATTTTCGCGTTTTATCTGGTCTTCAATAATAAGTGTCGTTTTATATCTATTGTAGATTCCTGTGAGGGCATCTTTTGTTGCAAGTCTTTTGAGCTTTTCCTCTAACTCTATATGCTCTGTTATATCCATCATATTTCCCGTTGCCATAAAACGACTCTTATAAGCCATTGTTGCTACGGAGACCTTAATTGCACGAACACTCCCATCTTTTCGTTCTACTTCAAGTTGCATATTTGTAGATTTAAGGAATTCTCCTTGTATCCTCTTTTGTGCAATCTCTTTAATCTTCTCTTTATATTTTGGTGTAACAATCTCCCAAGGAGCCATTGTTAGCAGTTCCTCTTCTGTGTATCCTGTTATATCACAAAATGCAGGATTGACATAGATAAATTGCTCTTGATAGATAAAAATACCTGTGAGACTAATCTGTGTAAGTGTGCGAAATTTCTCTTCACTCTCTTTGAGTTTTTGTGCTGCTTTCTTATTTTCTATACGCGTATGAAACTCTCCAATTTTTTCTCTGACTATCTCTAAATCAATTGGTTTGAGAATATATCCATCTACTCCAAGATTAATAGCTTGATATAAAAACTCAGAGTCACTATGTGCACTTAAAAGCAAAACAAGTTGCGTATGTTCAATAGTTTTTATGGCCTTTACCATCTCTAGCCCATTCATTCTAGGCATACGAATATCTGAAATAACGATATCTGGATGATGTTCTTTGTAGAGTTCTAACCCCTCTTGCCCATCTTTTGCTACATAAAGCTCCCTGCAAAATCGTTGTAAAAAGCGTGTAAGCATCTCTCTGACATTTGTTTCATCTTCCACATAAAGAATGGTAATATCATATCTATTCATCAAAATCTATCCTAAATTCTGCACCCTCAGGGGTGTTGCTTACATTAAGTTTTGCTTTTATATTCTCTTCTATAATCATTTTAGACATATAAAGCCCCATTCCTGTCCCTTTGCCTTGCTCTTTTGTTGTAAAATAGGGTTCAAAAATTCTGTCAATAATTTCATTAGGAATGCCACCACCATTATCTCTGACGGAGATAGTTCTATTTTTTAGCTCTATGGTGATTTTTGCATTTTTCACCTTATTTTGTAATAAAATATCCTTTGCATTATTAATAAGATTTAATATAACCTGTTGGAACTCATTTTTGAATCCTATTATCTCAAATCCTTCTCCTTGAAGTGTTACTTCTATGTTGTTATTGACAAGTTGTGCTTTTTGAATGGAAAGCACCTTTTCTATGGCATCTTTGACATTAAACTTCTCTTTTACTTTATCAACTCTATAAAAATTTCTAAAATCATCAATGGTATCAGACATAAATTTGATAATTTTTTTTGTAGAAGCTATAAATTCGTTGAGGTAATCCTCTGTAATAAGTCCATCTTCATAATCATATTTGAGATTTTGAATAGAAATACTTAACTCATTTAAAGGTTGTCTCCATTGGTGGGCAATGGCTCCTATCATCTCTCCCATCGAGGCAAGTTTGCTCTGTTGTTGGAGTGCTTCAAGTTGTTTGATATTTTCAGCTGTTTTCTCTTTTACAATATGTTCAAGATTTTCATTGAGTGTATTGAGTTCTTCTGTTCTTTGTTCTACTTTTTTCTCAATATCTTTTTTTGACTCTTCAAGTTTTTTTAGCATGGTTTGCAAAGATGTGGCTAACTCTTGTATCTCATCGTTGGTATGAATAGTATCAAAATCCATAACTTGAGTTGTATCTCCAGTAGCAATTGCCTTTGCTGTTTTTGTAATTGTTGTGAGTGGTGTAATAAGATAACGCACTAAAACAAGAGAAATAATGGCAATACATAATGCTATAATAATAGAGTAAAAAGTTAAAGAGTCTATAAAAGTGTTACGATCTTTTTTTAAAAAACCAACTGAAGAGGTAAGAATAATACGAATCATCTCATTTTTACTATATGCAAGTGTTGTAGAGGTAAAGAGTAGATCATCTGTGAAGTAGCTCTGTTTTTTTGCATCAAAATCATGATAAATAGTATCGTTAATATGCGAAAATTCATACCCAAATGTTTTGCTTTGGTCTTGATTGTAAATATAATATCCATGCTTATCAGCAAGGTAGATTCTTTTTGGACTATCTACATCGTCGTATTGTTGAAGAACATCGAAGAGTTTATTGATATTTGCATTAATAATCAACATACCAAAGAGTTTTTTTTCTATATATATTGGTAATGCAACACGAATGGTAGGGGTAAGAGGATAAGAAAATCTTCCATATTCACGGTTAAGGCTAATATCTGAAATATAGACCTCCTTTTGTGGAAGATTTATTGTCTCTTTGAAATATCTTTTTTCTGATTTATCTTGTAGCCCTTTTTTTGGTCGGGCATGTATGCCTTTATCGTCTTTATATATGACTAAAAGTTCCTGACCATTTTTGTAAAGAAGTCGAATATTAAAGTAGGCTTTATTATGTGAGAGGAGCGATATAAAGTTCTCTTCTATATTTTTATCAATTCCCTCTAATGTTCTATTTGTAACTGCATCATAATTATAAGGGTTGTAAAAAGCTCTTGAATAGGATTTTATGTCATTATCATTAGCAAGAATTTTTGCATCATATACAATTTTCTTAATATCATTTTGAATACTATTTTTATCTTGTGTCAGTTCAAAGTTTAAATGTTTAAGAGAGGTCTCTTTTGAGTATTGCATCATTATGTGAAATGATAAGTAGGCAATGGTAAAAATACCAACAGCAGCGATAACAAATGTTCCAATTCCAACTTTTGTGGAGAGATTAATTTTCATAACTGCTATCTTCTAGGATTTCTTTTGCAATTTCATTTGTAGATTCTACTACACTATAAACATCTGAGGGGGTTTTATTATTATTATTATTATTATTATTATTATGCTCTATATCATAATAGATATGGAGTTCAGAGATAGTTCCACCAATAATTCTCAGAGCATTATAGACTGAGTTTGGTGTGATGATTTTATCTTTTGGTATTGTTATGGAAGGAGATTGAAGATTGCCTCTTCTCTTTATAGCATCAAGTCTTTTCATAAGCAATAGACTCTGCTTAAAGACATCTCTAGGAGATTTTGTTTCATGACTCTTCTGTAGAATATTTATCTCTCTTTTTGTTAGATATGTCGCAAGATAAGAGATATCTTTTTTTATTTTTGAGGCAAGAATATAGGTCTCATTAGGTGTATATTCTTTATTGAGTATGGTATCAAGTTCATAAGAGAGTTGCCATAAATTGTGATAGACATCAGAGGGGGTTTTGTCTTGGTAGATTTTTTTATCTAAAAAGTTTCTATATGCTACAAGATTATAGTTGTATTTTTTTGAGTTGTAGAGAAGATTTATCTCATCATCAAGACGCAAGATAATCTCATATACTTCACTTGGAGTAATCTTTCTATTTGGAGAGTCAGGAATTTGTGATGGTAGAAAACCATTCATTATTTTTAATTTTGCTACTTTTTCTAAATTTTCTATTCCTTTTAGATAAACATAAATAGGGCGTAACCCATAAACATAAGGTGCTTTTTTTGCTCTAAGTTTTATACCACTTTTATCTTTAATAATAGCAATTTTGTGAAGAATAAATTCACTTAAAGCATAGACATCATTGGGTGTTTTTACAAGTGAATTTTGTGGATACTGGTTTAATTTTCTATCAAAGTCAAATGTTGGTAGGAGTGCCTTTGCATATTCAAGATTTTGGACAACATCAGAAGGTGTTTTTTTTTCTTGTGGTTTTTTTGGAGGGAATGTTGCTTCAAGTCCTAAACGCCTTGTAATTCTTTTAATTTCTGCTTTTACTGTTTGGAGTGAATCATATACTTCTGTAGGGGAGATGACTTTTTGTTCTATCTCTGGAATGGGTACAGGTTTCATCCAGAGCTTTTTCTCATCTTTATGTATTTTTTTGAGTAATTCAACAGAGGCATAAAGAGCGTGATTTGGGTGAAGATTTTCTCTCTTTTTTGGTATGATAATATCGTTGTTGTATTGTCGTTGGGAAGTTCGTAAAAATTTGATGGCTTCTACAATTTGTTGCGATTGAATATAGACATCTGTTGGTGTAAATCCTTGTCCTAGAAGTTTGTCAAAGCCGAGTGAAACACTCCAAAGTTGTTGATAGACATCAGAGGATGTTTTATTGTGAAATTGTTGAAAAGAATATTTTTTATTTTTATTTTTTAACAGATAGCGTATTTCCTCTTTAAGTCGTATGATATTTTGATAGACATTTTGAAGTGTAATTCTACGAGGTGGAACAGGAGGGACGCTAATAAGTCCATAGTGATGAATCTCTCTATATTTATTGATTTTTGTAAGCACTTCAAGAGTTTTTTGCAAAACATGCCTTGCTTTTTTATCGTGTTGAACCTCTACTGGTATGAGAGGAGTGTTGATATTGTTCTCTTTACGCAAATCAATAATCATTTTTTTTAGCACAATTACCTGTGAATAGATATCAGATGGTGTCTTCTCTTTTGCATAAACTGTGATAGTGCTAAAAAGTAGCAATAGTAAAAATAGTAATTTTGTCATCAGAAACCCTTTTTTGTATCTGTTCAATTATACATCATAACTATCTAAAAGTCGATTAATTTTGCTACAATTTCATATGCAAATAAGAGAATTAGATTTAAAAGAGTTACAAACAGCATGGGAAGTGGTTTCGCAGTTGCGAACAAATATAGAGTATAAAGAGTTTGAAGATTTGGTCTATGAGATGGGTGATAGTTACACAATGGTAGGGATATTTGAACGAGGAGAGTTGATTACCTATGCAGGAGTAACTATTAGCACAAACCTTTATCATAAGCGCCATCTTTTCATTTATGAGCTTGTAACAGATGTAGAGTATCGCTCTCAAGGCTATGGCAAGATGATGCTTGAGTATTTAAACGATTATGCAAGGGTAGGAGCATGTGAAAATATTGTTCTCTCTAGTGGATTGCAAAGGGAAGAAGCACATACTTTTTATGAAAAAAATGCGTTTGTTAAAAAGAGTTATGTTTTTGTAAAGAGATGCAACACTTTTTAAACTTTTTCCCACTGCCACAAGGACAGCCCTCATTGCGTTGCACTTGTGTAGTGTAGAGTTTTCCATCTTTGTATTTCCAAACGCCATTTTCTTGCACAAATTCGCTCTTTTCATGTAAAACACCAATACCATCTTTATCTCGATAGTAGGCCTTAAACTCGACTTGAGAACCCTCTGCATTGAGCACATCGAGTTTGAGCCACTCTAGTTCTGGCATCATCTCTAGCTCCTCTACGCTCTGATAGAGGGATGTTTTTGCTAGATAGTTCCAATCTTTTTTTACAAAAGCCTCATATCGGCTTATCATTAACTCTTTTGGTGTCATAATTCTTTCCATTTTTAGATAAAATTATACACAAATCTTAAGGAGATTACGAATGCAAATAAACTCTCTCTATATTGCAGCAAAAGAGGTAAATGCTGGTTCGCTCTTTGTGTCGATGGGTATGATGGAAATTTTAAAGCAAAATTTACCACGAGTTGCCTTTTTTCGTCCTATTATTTTTGATAGAACGATTGAAGATGGTGATACGCTTTTTATGCTCAATCATTATAAATTGGATATGGACTATGAAGATGCCTATGGTGTGGATGTGGCGTATGTGGAGAGTATGCTTGCTCAAAATAGAGAAGATGCTCTTATCTCTGAGCTTTTAGAGCGATTTAAAAGGCTTGAAAAAGAGTATGATTTTGTTCTTTGTGAGGGGATTCGGCTCTCTTTTTTACAGGGTATCTCTTTTGATATAAATCTCAAACTTGCACAAAACTTTGGGGCATCTTACATCAATATTATAAGTGCAAAAGAGAAGAGTGTTCAAGAAGTGTATCAAACCATTCTTATAGAAAATAAAGAGATACAAAGCTATGGGTGTAGCCATTTTGCAACTTTTGTCAATCGTGGAACGCAAAAAATGCAAGAGGCATTAGAGCAGAAGCTAAAAGCATCAAAAGAGAGAATATTTTATCTCAATGAAGTTACAGAGTTAAGCCTTTGCACTGTAGAAGATGTGATAGAATCGCTTGATGCAAAGCCTCTTTTTCTTGCACACGAGGACCATACGCGAACAATTCGCTCTATAAAAGTAGCAGCCCTCTCTCTTGAGAACTTTTTGCAAAAGATAGAGGAGGGCGACCTTATTGTTGTCCCAGCAGACCGTTCTGAGATAATTCTTGGACTTTTTGCCTCTTTATACTCAAACAATTATCCAAATATTTCGGCGATTGTCTTTCCATTTGGTATGGATATGCATCCCAATATTCAAAAACTTTTAGATGGGCTGAGTGGTTTTGCTATTCCTATTTTGAGTGTTGCAAATGATACCTATGAGACAGCAAAAAAACTGATGCATATTCATGGACGCATTCGACTCAACTCTACGCGTAAAATTGCTTTGGGGATGGGGCTTTTTAGAGAGAGTGTTGATGTAGGCTTTATAGAGCAGAGAATTAAGAGTGAGCAGAGTGATGTGATGACGCCGTTGATGTTTGCGTATAAACTCTTTGAGATGGCAGCATCAAATCGTAAAAGAGTGGTGCTTCCAGAGGCAGAAGATGAGAGGATTTTGCGTGCTGCTGAGACTATTTTGCATAGAAAAGTGGCAGATATTATTTTGCTAGGAGATGAAAAAGAGATAAAAGCAAATTATTTGCGTTTAGGGCTTGATCTCTCAAATGCAGAGATAATAAATCCTCATACCTCTCCACTTATGGAGGAGTTTGTAGAGGCTTTTTATAAGATGAGACGCGAAAAAGGTTTGAGTAGAAGTGCAGCAGAAGATGCGATGATGCACTTTAACTATTTTGCAACTATGATGGTGGAGTTGGGCTATGCTGATGCGATGGTAAGTGGGGCAATTCATCCCACAGCCGATACCATACGACCAGCACTGCAAATCATAAAAACAAAGCCAGAGTATGCAATAGTCTCAAGTATATTTTTTATGTGTTTAGAGACAAAAGTGCTTGTCTATGGAGATTGTGCCATTGTGCAAGACCCCAATGCCAAAGAACTTGCAGAGATTGCTATTGCCTCAGCGAAGAGTGCCAAAATGTTTGGAATTACGCCTCGTGTGGCTATGCTCTCCTACTCAACAGGAGAGAGTGGGCATGGGAGTGATGTGGATAAAGTAAGAGAAGCGACACAAATAGTAAAAGCAAAAGAGCGTGATATTTTGGTGGAGGGGCCTATTCAGTATGATGCAGCTATTGATGCTGAGGTGGCAAAGATAAAGCTACCAAACTCTCAGGTGGCAGGCAGAGCAACTGTTTTTGTCTTTCCTGATTTGAACACTGGCAACAACACCTACAAAGCTGTGCAACGCTCAAGTGGTGCTATTGCTATTGGTCCTATTTTACAGGGGCTCAAAAAGCCTGTGAATGATTTAAGTCGCGGGTGTCTGGTAGAAGACATTGTCAATACTATTGCCATTACGGCAATTCAAGCAGGAGAAGTGTAATGCAAGTAGCCGTTATAAATAGTGGGAGTTCTACGCTAAAGTTTAAACTTTTTGCTATGCCAAGTGGGAGAGTGTTGCATGAGCAACTTTTGGAGTTTGAAGCTGGTGATACCATTGAACAAGAGATAGAGAGAATAGATGTTGATTTTTCTCAAGTGGATTTGATTGGGCATAGGGTGGTGCATGGTGGAGAAAAGTTTGTGCAACCTGTGCTTATTGATGATGCTGTTATAGCAGATATTGAAGCACTCATCCCTTTGGCTCCTTTGCATAATAGTGCAAATTTGGCGGGAATAAAGAGCATACAGAGACGATTTGCCCATATTCCACAAGTGGCAGTTTTTGATACTGCCTTTCACTCTTCGTTGCAAAAAGAGGCATATATCTATGCGTTGCCTTATGCCTTGTATGAAAAAGAGCAGATACGCCGTTATGGTTTTCATGGAAGCTCTCACTCCTATCTGCTAAAAGCAACAGCAAAAAAGCTTAATAAAAAACCAGAAAAGACTAATATCATTACTCTTCATTTGGGAAATGGTGCATCGGTATGTGCTATAAAAAATGGAAAAAGTATTGATACTTCTATGGGATTTACGCCTCTTGAGGGGCTTGTGATGGGAACGCGTTGTGGGGATATTGACCCTGCTATTATTCCCTATTTAGAGCAAAAGTTGGGATATAGTGCAAAAGAGATAGATAGGCTTCTCAATCGTGAATCTGGACTTCGTGGTTTGTGTGGGGAGAGTGATGTTCGCACTATTTTAGAGGCAAAAGATGAAAAATCAAAACTTGCTATAGATATTATGGTGCGACGCATTCAAAAATATATTGGTGCCTATATGGTTTTGCTTGAAGATGTGGATGCTATTGTTTTTAGTGGGGGAATAGGGGAGCATTCTGCTTATATTAAGGAGCGAGTGATGGAGAATAAAATTATTGGTAATATAGAGGCGTTTGTGATTGCAACGGATGAAGAGTTGGAGATTGCAAATGAAGCTTTTCGAATAGGTATGGAATTTGCTTTAGAGTCTGATAGTAGGAGTATATTATGAAATTATTTAAAACTATTGTATTTATAGGTCTGTTCTCTTTGCCACTTTTTGCACAGAGAATTATTATTACAAAAACAGCATATGAGCGTAATTTGGATGTTATTAATGCAAAGCTACACTCTATTCATGTAAAGATGTATGTGAAAAAAAAGGGGAGATTCTATTTTATCTATACAAAAGAGTATGCAAATAAAGAGATAGCAGAGGAGAAGTTACAGGAGATTCAGAGACTCTTTCCCTATGCAAAAATTATTCTGCCTTTAAAAGTTACAAAAGAGGAGAAGCCAAAAAAAACAGTTTCTAGAGAGCAAAAAGAGAGTAGAAAATGGATAGTTGGCTTTGGTGTAGGCTCCAACTCTATAAGTGGTGATGTAGGAGGAAGAAAAACTCATAGTAATGGTGATATGAGCTATAGAGTCAAAGCAGGATATTTTTTCAAAGAGTATCTTTTAGCGACACTCTCTTACTCTAGTGTAAGTGCTGACAAACAGACAATAGCAGATAGTTATTTCACAATGGACTACTACTATAATATGACACAAAATAGTAATCTTTTTGTCGGAGCATTGTTAGGATATTCTCAGCTAAGTGTAGATTTGCCACATGCAACGCCTTCTCAATCAACACTCTATGGCTTTGAAGCAGGGGTGAGTTATGATATATTTGGCTATATCCCTCTTTCTCTTACATGGCAGAGTCTATTTCTTGACCACACTATCACGATTACTTCGGCAACACAAAAAATAGATATGCACACCACTTCTCAAAACATTATAGAGCTTGGTATTGCTTATAAATTTTAATAACTAACGCTAGTTTTGATTGAATTGCTCATAGGAGAGACGCACCTCTAATTCAACTTCACAAAGTCCATCTTTGAAGGTGGTCTCTACTATATTTGCATTTTTTACCATAGCCTGAACAGAAGTTCGTATTGTTGAGCGTTTTACCATCATATTTTTGATAAGGTCTTGCCCCTCTACTTGAACACCTTTTACCTTTTCGGAGATAAGTCTATAAGCATCTGCTACAGCTGCTCTTTTGGCAAGGGCATAGGCCTGTGCTGGTGAAGTAGCAAAAGAGGGAGCAACTCCTTGCCCTGTAACACTAATCTCTAAAGAGGAATCTTTTTTGAGTAAATTATGCTCTTGATTGCTATCTCCAACATACTCTTTAATATCCTCATCGGGATACCCTTGCTCTGCAAAAAGAGAGTAAGTAGCACCAAAAAGGATGAAGAGCAATAGTATATATTTCATTTTTGTATCCTTCGTTAAAATTTGTATCTAAAACTAAACTTATATCCAGCAGTTTTAAATTTTATTGTATCTTGTTTTTCTAAAACATTGAAGCGTTCATCAATATAAGCACTATTTAAATAGAGGTTTGTAGTAACTCTATACTCAATACCTATTTTATAGGTAGAGGATTTTGCTCTGCTAAAAGCCAAGTCATTTGCATTGGCATAAAAATGAAATCTATAAAGAAAATATTTCATTCCAATATAAGGAAGAGGGATAAATTCATTTGCCCGTATCCAAGCTGTTGCTCTTGAGAGATCTGTGAGGTCTTTTACTTTATAGTGCCATTGAAAAAGCTTTGAGGTAAAGCCAACATCAAACTCCACATCTCCTGTATAGTAATTTCTGCCAAAGAGTGTGAAAATCCCCCCTTTTATTTGAAGGTCTTGGTAGATATCTGCACTCAAGCGTTGATAATCTATACTACTTAAGATATCTGAGTCAAAGCTTTTATCTGCAACTCGTGTAGCCTTTGTCAATGTTACGCTGTGATTATCTTGCATATTAAAATAGGAGAGATAGAGATTTGGAATATAATCAAAATCATGTATAAACTCGACAGAAAAATAACTCGCTTCTGTATGTTTGTAGCCAAAATCTCCAGAGAAACTTGAAGTGCTATGAATATTTTCTATATTTCCAGATTCATTTGGAAGATATATACCTGCCTCTATTGTTGTATTCACTCTTGAATACCATTGGTTTGTTTGGGCGAAGAGAGAGAGAGAATAAAGTAGTATCAAAACTATTTTTTGCATAGAAAAAGACCTTTATATTATTATTTTAATGCTTTTAGCATTGGAAATGGAGGAATTCTTTCCGATGGAAAATATCCCATAAAACATTTCGTTTGTTTGAAGTCATAGACATAGAAGGGTTTACCTTCGTATGCTTTTGGAAATTTCAGCGCAATTTTTGGATTGGCTGGGCCATATTTGAATATTTTTTTTGTATCTGATTCTATCCTTGGATATATAAGTGTAACTCTTGTATCGTTATAAATTCCTCTGTCGTGATGAGAATAGTATCTTGATTGCAGTAAAATTTTTGCATCAGAACTAAGTCTATAATCTCTTTGTATTCCAGAGTCAGTAACAGAAGCATATTTTTTTCTATTTTCGCTAATTGATTTACAGATACCATCTACCTTATTACTCTTTATCTCTACTATTGTATCTTTTTTTGCCAAGATAAAAAAAGTAATATGAGGCTCTAAATATTTCAAAAATAACATATCGTTAAAACTCTTATGAGGTGAATATATTGCCCAAAGTTTTCCTTTTGGATAGTATGTAAGTATATATTTTATTTTTGAAGCATCATGAAATGTTTTTACAACATTGATTCCATCTTTTGGTGTTGTAAAAGAGTTCCATCCTTTTTTTAGCTTATAAGAAGAACCACTATAAAGCTTGTTTGAACTGTTGGAGAACTCTTTTAGAAGAGTCGCTTTTTCCACGGAAGAAAGTCTATCTGCTAAGTTTTGCAAAGAGTTTGCAAAACTTAGTGTAACGGTTACTATTAGGAGGAGTAACTTCTTCATTATGCTACTATCTGAGTGTAGTGTTTGCACTTGGAATAGTTGCAAGAGTAATCGGATTTGGAATAGAGGCATCTGCACTATTTTTATCAGAAGGGAAAGCCCCTTTATAGATTTTTCCATTATACTCAACAAAGAATGTTTTTCCAGCATATTCAGGAGTATTTTGGATTTGCACTACTGCTGTAGTAGTAGCTGGAAGTGCATAATCAGATGTCCATGCTGTGCTTTGATCAAAAGTGCTTCCTTCTATTGCTTGGAAAGATATAGCAGCAATTTTTATTTTATTTGGATCAAGAGAAGCGATACTTACACCTACATTTTGAGAAGGAGATGTTTGAACTGTAGGGCTACAAGAATCATCATAGACTTTTCCAATTTGTGCTTTTAAAGCAGAACTGCTTGGATCATGAACTAATACAGTTGCTCCTTTGAGTAGAGAAGTGTATTTAAATTCGATTTGATCAGAAAGATTTGCTTTGTCAATATCGCCATCTGCTGCAACAATACGAAGTGTTTTATCCACACCGAAATCATATTTTGAACAAGCGTTAAATGTTGCATTTGTTTCAAATGCTGTAGCCGCTGTGCCACTGAGACCAAGAGCAGTATCTCTTGCAGATTTAAGTTCAGGAATATCTGTATCAAATACATAGAATTTTGTGCTGCCATTAGAGTCAAGTGTTACATCGATAGCACCATTTGTGCTTGGTATAGTAGCTGTTGGTGTAGCAGGTTTTAGATAGTCAATAATAACGACATTACTAGCAGAGACTGCTTCCCCTTTTCCATTGACAGCTCTTACTTTTACATCTATATTGCTTCCTTCAGCAAAACTTTGTAAACCATAATCCGATACAGTTGCTGTAAAGTTATTTGTATTGCCATCTCGTTTGAGTGCTACCTCTTCACCACCACCAATGATAGCGTAAGCTGAACCAGCTACTGCATCATTTAGGCCAGTGATTGTTACTTGTAATTGACCATTGTTGATTACATTTGTAGTAGCATAGGCTCCAGCATTTAATGTTGTGTCAAAATAGTATGTATATGCAGGAGTAAATGTAGCACTTGCATCAATAGCAACGCTATCTGCTCCTTTATCTTCTAAATAGACCCAGTATCCAGATTTACCGTTAATATCAAAAAGGTTAAAAAGATTATTTGCAAACCACTCATTCTCAGCTCTTGTTAAGTCTATAGAATCCCATGCAATCGCACCGGTATTTGCATCCATTTCAGTGGTAGCTTTTAGCATTGCTTTTGCACTATATCCACTTCCTGAGTCACGAAGTGTATAGAGTGGTCCATAGATTGCATAGTTTGGAGTAAATGCAGGGTTAGTTCTAAGATCACTTGTGATATCACCAGAGCCTATTGCTACTTTATTATCTCCACTGTTTGTAGCTGCAGCGTCATCTATGCTAGATGTCTGCGCTGGATCGACCCCATCATTACTACCATTATCCAATGTAATAGTAAAACCAGCATTATCAACACCTTTTACTGTAATTGCATGTGTAAAAGTTGTGCTTGCAGGCAACGCATCAGCTGGTTGTTTTCCTTCAACATCCAAATCTAAGTTGTGGCTTGCATAAGCATGTTTTTTATCATTTTTAAATTGTGCATTCATTGCTGCTACAATAGCATCCATAAGATCTTTATATTCGCCCCAAGTATCAACATCTGCTCCCGCAGCAGTAGCCCTTATTGTAGCAGTAGAA
>FPHH01000044.1_pt1 | contig 13826 bp, 11 predicted proteins | sample 1057331 | NCBI WGS metagenome assembly FPHH01 (sample SAMEA4473311, study PRJEB15554) | hydrothermal vent metagenome | biome: marine basaltic hydrothermal vent biome; feature: marine hydrothermal vent; material: water | place: Pacific Ocean | collected 2011-06-14/2011-07-23 | depth 1155 m
TTATTGCGTTTTAAAGATAGAAAAAATAATCTTTTTGTGCTTGGACCAACACATGAAGAGATGATGGTGGATGTGGTGCGTAATCGTATCACTTCTTATAAAAATTTACCGTTAAATCTCTATCAAATCAAGACAAAATTTCGTGATGAGGCGCGTCCTCGTTTTGGATTGATGCGTGGGCGTGAATTTATTATGAAAGATGGTTACTCTTTTCACGCTTCTACTGAAGATTTGGACCGTGAATTTGATGCGATGGAAATAGCTTATAAAAAAATACTTACTCGTTTAGGGCTTGATTTTAGAGTTGTTGAGGCAGATAGTGGTGCTATTGGAGGGAGTGGCTCTAAAGAGCTTATGGTTATTGCAGAGAGTGGTGAAGATACTATTGCAATCTGTTCCAAATGTGAATATGGTGCAAATATTGAAGCGGCATCAAGAAGTGCAAGAGGTGTGATTCCTGAAGCTCCTGAGGCTGATTTTAATAAATTTTTGACACCAAATATTAAAACAATAGATGACTTAGCTGAATTTTTTAAAGTTGATCCCTATTATACGATAAAATGTGTAGCAAAAAGAGTGGTCTATGAAGATGAGAGCGAAATTGTTCTTTTCTTTGTGCGTGGATGTGATAATCTCCAAGAGGTAAAAGCTCTAAATGCAACAGAAGCTCTTGATATTGTAGATGTTACAGAGGAAGAACTCAAAGAGATAGGTTTAGAGCCTGGATTTATTGGGCCACTTGACCAAGCAAAAGCAAAACATGTTATCGATAGTGACCTAAAAGGTGCTACAGATATGATTTGTGGTGCGAATGAAGAGGGGTATCACTTTATCGGTGTCTCTATGTCTGTTTTGGATGATGTTGCCTATTTTGCTGATATTGCAGAGGTAAATGAGGGCGATATTTGCCCTTATTGTGATGGAGAGCTCTCCTTTACAAAAGGGATAGAAGTTGGGCATATTTTTAAACTTGGGACAACTTACTCAAAACCACTTAAAGCAGAATTTTTGGATGAGAATGGAAAATCTCAGCCCTTTATTATGGGAACATACGGTATGGGAATTTCTCGTTTGGTAGCCTCTGTTATTGAACAGCATCATGATGAGAGTGGATGTATTTGGACAAAAGCGACAGCACCTTATATGGTAAATATTATGATAAATAATATTAAAGATGAAGCACAAGTGGAAGTTGGAGAAGCACTCTATGAGCAATTACAGAATGCAAATGTTGAAGTGATGCTTGATGATAGAAAAGAGCGTTTTGGATTCAAAATGAAAGATGCAGAGCTTATTGGATTTCCATATACTGTAATTGTTGGAAAAGAGCTTGTTGATGGGAATGTCCAACTCTTTTATAGAGATACAAAAATCAAAGAGAGCGTAAGTGTTACGACTATTTTTGATAGATTGATGGAACTTATTTAGATGTTCTATTTTTTACTCTATCTTTTTTTAGAAGTGCTTGTCTCTGTAAGTATCTCTTCAGAGATTGGTGGGTTGGCTACCTTTTTTGAGATACTTTTAAGTGCTTTTATCGGCATTTCAATTTTAGTCAATTTTAGAACAACACTTATGGAAAATATGAGAGCAGTTTCATTGAGTGCTATTGACCTTGAGGAGTTTCAAAGATTAAATATTTTTACGCTTATTGGGGCTATTTTACTTATTCTTCCAGGATTTCTAACCGATATTATAGGTGCTTTGCTTCAATTTAGTGTCTTTACAAGAATGATGGTTAACCATTATGGTGTAAAATTCAATAAGAATTGTAAAAGTTCTTATAATGAAAAAATTAAAAAACAAAAGGATTCAGATGTCATTGATGTGGAAATTATCAGCGACGGTTCTACTATTAAGTAGTTTGGCCTGTGCACAGAATAGTAGTGATGATGTAGCAGATTTTTTAGAGGATCAATTTAGTAATAATCCAAGACTTAAAAGTGTTGATGTAGAGGTTGATAGTGTTGTTCCTGTAAAAGAGGTAAAGGGTTGGAATGCCTATATTGTTGATGTAAAAGCTGTACTGAAACAGAAAAATAAAAAGAGTATTGATCAAAAAATGATTTGGTTCTCTAATGGTGATGTTATTACAAAAGATTTGATAGATTTAAAATCTGGGCAGAATTTAGTAGAGGTTATTAAGCCGCAATTTAAGGATATTTATTATAAAGCAGAAAATCTTATTTATGGGGATAAGAACGCATCCCATAAAATAGTTATTTTTTCAGATCCATTATGCCCATTTTGTAAAGGTTTTGTGCCTGTTGCTTTACCAGAGTTGAAGAAAGAGCCAAATAAGTTTGCTGTCTATTATTATCATCTTCCACTTGTGCGTCTGCATCCTGCTTCTGCTACACTTGTAAGAGCTGCTGTTGCGGCTGAATTAAAGGGTGTAAAAGATGTTATTTTGAGACTTTATACAGTTAAAGTAAATCCACGCGAAAAAGATGTAAATAAAATTCTTGCTGCTTTTAATAAGGTAGAGGGGACAAATATTACTATCGCAGATATTAATTCGGATGCTGTAAAAAAACAGATAAAGAGTGATGCTGCTATTGCAAATGATTTGATGGTAAGAGGGACGCCTACTGTTTATCTTGATGGCAAAATAGATAAAACTCGGAAAAAATATTTAAAAGTAAAATAATGCAAAAATTAACAATAGCAACCCGTGTATCAGATTTGGCACTTTGGCAAGCCTATCATGTGAAAGAGAGAATAGAAAAGAGTTTTCCTGAAGTGGAAGTAGTGCTGAATAAAATTGTCAGTAATGGTGATAAAGTTTTGGATAAACCACTTGCACTTATAGGTGGAAAAGGACACTTTACAAAAGAGCTTGAAGAGGAGATGCTTGCAGGAAATGCTGAACTTGCAGTGCATAGTCTTAAAGATGTGCCTACTTATATGCCAGATGGATTAGAGCTTGTTGCTGTAACACAGAGGCAAGACCAAAGTGATGTTTTTCTATCACATACTTACGCTACTTTGGAGGATTTACCTCAGGGTGCTGTTGTTGGGACAACAAGCCTAAGAAGACGCATGCAACTCTTACAAAAGCGTCCAGATTTACAAGTGAAAGATTTACGAGGGAATGTAAATACAAGACTAAGAAAACTCAAAGAGGGACAGTATGATGCCATTATCCTCGCTTGGATAGGTCTGCATAGACTTGATTTGCTCAAAGATATTCCATTTACACAAAAACTCTCACTCGATATAATGATACCTCCAATGGGACAAGCGGCTCTTGGTATTGAGATAGTTAGCAATAATGAAAAAGTAAGAGAGATTGCTCAGACTCTTAATGATGAAGAGACCTTTATCGCTACAATGGTAGAGCGTGAATTTATTTCGGCTATTGGTGCAGGTTGTTCTGCTCCTGTAGCATGTAATGCTGTGATAGATGAGGACAAAATCACTTTTAGAGTGATGCTTGGATTTGCTAATGGAAGAGATATTATGCAAAAGAGAGTTGTTGTCAATGTAAGTGAAGCAGAGGGCTTGGGACAAAAAGTTGCACAAGAGATGATAGAAAATGGTGCTTTAAAACTACTTGACGATGCACAAAAGAGTGCATTTAAAAATGAGATGCCAGAGCGTTTATAAATAAATCTATTAGGTATAGTATGAAAAAAACAATAGCACTTTTAAAAAAACATGATGAGATAAAGATAATTGATGTTGCTTTAGATATATATTTGGAAATTCCTCATTTGGCGTATGCTGAAGTAAAAAAAGAGGATGGTGGAAAGGCACTGCTTTTTACAAATGTAATTGATGCAAAAAATGATAAAAAATTTGAAGAGCCTGTGCTTATGAATGTTTTTGGTTCATATAAGCGTTGTGAATTGCTTTTTGGCAGAACTATAGAGAGTGTTGCAGATGAGATAACAAATCTGCTTCATATGAAGCCACCTTCTGGATTTATGCAAAAAATTGATATGGCAAAAGAGCTCTTTTCTCTGAAAAATATCTTTCCAAAACGCCTTAAGGGAGAGGGAGAGTGTCAAGCTATTAAATACCTCAAAGAAGAAGTCGATTTATATAAACTTCCTGTGCTTACAACATGGGAACAAGATGGTGGTCCTTTTATAACTATGGGGCAAGTTTATACGCAAAGTCTTGATGGTGCAATGGTCAATCTTGGGATGTATAGACTTCAGGTGTATGATAAAAATCATTTAGGGATGCACTGGCAGATTCATAAAGACTCTTCACACTTTTTTGATCAGTATCAAAAAGCAGGTAAAAAGATGCCTGTATCTATTGCAATAGGAGGGAATCCACTCTATACTTGGTGTGCAACGGCACCTCTGCCTTACGGTGTAAATGAACTTCTGATGTATGGGCTTATTACAAAAACTCCAGCACAACTTGTGCAATCTTTGACAACGCCACTCTATATTCCTAAAGATGTTGATTATGTGATTGAAGGGTGGGTTGAACCTAGTGAGATGCGAGTTGAGGGTCCTTTTGGAGACCATACTGGTTACTATACGCTTGAGGAGCCATACCCTGTGCTTGAAGTTAGTGCCATAACTATGAAAAAAGAGAGAACATTTTTAGCAACTGTTGTAGGGAAGCCACCTTTAGAGGATAAATATATGGGTTGGGCAACAGGGAAGATATTTTTTCCTCTTCTTAAAACGACTGCTCCTGATTTACTTGATTATCATATGCCTGAAAATGCAGGTTTTCATAATCTTATATTAGCAAAAATGCAACCACTCTATAAAGGACATGCCAAACAGTTTATGCATGCTTTTTGGGGTGCAGGTCAGATGAGTTTTGTCAAACATGCTATTTTTGTTGATGAAAATGCTCCTCAATTAGAGGATTACGAAGCATTTGCAACCTATGTTTTAAATAGATTCAGACCAAAATCTATGTTTATTACAGAAGGGATTTTAGATGCACTTGACCACTCTTCACCTGAAGCATTAGTTGGTGGAAAATTAGGAATAGATGCAACGGTAGAAAACAAAGTAGAGCCTCCGCAACTTTTGGATGATAAAGAACTTTTAATAAGAGTAAAAGATGTTCTTCCCCAAGCAGTTGATTTACATCAATTTATGAAAAATACAAATAATCCTATAACAGTAATTAGCGTGCAAAAAGATAAAAATGTAAAAGAGTATTTTGATGCATTAATAGAACTGAGCCCACATTTAAGAGTAGTCGTGTTTGTCGATGAGTATAAAAATGATATATATAATTCCTATATGCTTATTTGGCGTGTAACAAATAATATGGATGCACTAAGAGATGTTTATATTTCAGGATTAATGGTTGGTATTGATGGAACAAATAAGACAAAACTCGATGGTTTTACTAGAGAGTGGCCAGATGATGTGGATTGCAATCTAAGTATTATTGAACATTTAAAGACAATAGGCGTTTGGGATTTTGATGATAAGTTGTTTCAAAAGTTTCAGTTATAATTAACTTCTGAAAAAAATTTAAGATATAAGCCAATTGTAATTATTTTTAGTGTAATATGAACTTAATTTTTTATTAAGGTTGATCCGTATGAATAAATTTACATTGATATTTTTTTCTATTGTGACTCTTTCTCTAACATCTGCAAATGCAGCAATATATAAAGGTCAGATGGTTTTTGTGAAAAAATGTCTTCCTTGTCATAAAGATGGTGAGACTCTTCTTGCTAAATATAAGATGGACCATTGGGAAGAGTTGATGAATGAAAATGGGAAACAGCTTGCTGATTTACATTTAAAAAGTAAAAAAGCAGAAAAATCGTGGGCTTATTTTCGTGGAAAAAGATATCTCAAAAAATCAAAGGACCTTAAAGATTTTCTTGTAGAATATGCTAAAGATAGTGGAAATGTTCCAGTTTTTTAATTTATTTTTAAAGTAAGGCAAGAAGCCTTACTTTTTTTCTTTGTATAATCTCTCTTTTTAGATAAAATAGCAAACTTTTTAAATCCTATATTTATAACCGAAGGAACTGTAATGGAAAAAATGTGGTCAGGTCGTTTTTCGGCATCTGCGTCAAATCTTTTAGACCAATTTAATGCGTCAATTATGTATGATAGAAAACTCTATCGTGAAGATATAGAAGGCTCTCAAGCACATGCAAAAATGCTTGCAAAACAGGGTATTCTTACGCAAGAGGAGTTAGAAAAAATTCTTGATGGTCTTAATCAAGTCAAGCAAGAGATAGAGTCTGGAACTTTTGAATGGAAAATTGCTGATGAAGATTTGCATATGGGAATAGAGAAACGCCTTACAGAACTTATAGGTGATGCAGGGAAAAAATTGCACACTGCAAGAAGTAGGAACGATCAGGTAGCAGTAGATTTTCGCCGTTATGTTTTACGCAAAAATTTAGAGATTAGTGAAGCTATAAAAGCACTTATGAAAGTTATTTTGGAAGTTGCTAATAAACATACAGATACACTTATCCCAGGAATGACACATTTACAACATGCACAACCGATTAACTTTGGATTTCATTTAGGTGCGTATCTCTCTATGTTTAAGCGTGATATTGAACGATTTGAAAGTTCATACAAACGCAATAATATCTCTCCTCTTGGATGTGCAGCACTCGCTGGAACACCTCACAATGTAGATAGAGAGTATTCGGCAGAGCTTTTAGGTTTTGACAGTGTAAGTATAAATTGTCTTGATACTGTAAGTGATAGAGACTTTGCTTTGGAAATTTTATTTAATATTTCAACCATGATGATGCATATTTCTCGCCTCTCTGAAGAGCTTGTTATGTGGTCATCGTATGAGTTTGGATTTATTGAACTCTCTGATGAGTATTCAACTGGAAGTTCTATTATGCCTCAAAAGAAAAATCCTGATGTTCCAGAACTTTTAAGAGGAAAAACTGGTCGTGTTTATGGCTCTTTGATGGGGCTTTTAACTGTTATGAAAGGATTACCACTCGCGTATAATAAAGATACTCAAGAGGATAAAGAGGGTGTTTTTGATGCTGTTGAGACTGCTGAGATTTCACTAGAAATTCTTAAAGAGGCTATAAGAACTATGCAAGTAAAAACACAAAATATGGAAAATGCATGTGCTATTGGACATCTAAGTGCTACAGACTTGGCTGACTATTTGGTTGAGAAGTGTAATATTCCATTTCGTGAAGCACACTTTATTACAGGGCATGCTGTAGCGAAAGGGGAAGAGCTAGGCGTTGATTTGTCTAAAATGGATTTTAAAGTTCTTAAAGAGATAGATGCACGAATAGACGAAGATGTCATGGAGTTTTTACAACTGCGTCACTCTATGAATGCACGAACATCTGAGGGTGGAACAGCAACAGCTAGAACAAAAGAGCAGTTGGAATATATAGAAAACTATTTAAAAGAGAGTAAATAGGGGACGAAGCGTCTCCCTTTCTTTTTTGTTAGAGAAAATCTTTTGGGTCTGCGTCGCTTAAGTGTTCCCATTTTAATTTTGCTCCACCTAAAATATGAAAGTGGAGATGTTTCACCTCTTGCCCACCGTTATCACCTATATTTGTTATTACTCTATAGCCACTTTTATCAATACCAACTTGTTTGACAACTTCTTGAATAAATGTAGTCATTCCAGCCATTATTTCTGGAGTTACTTCATTAAAGCTTTCCACATGTATTTTTGGAATTGCCAAAATATGAATAGGTGCTTTTGGATTTATATCATGAAAAGCTAAAAAGTTTTCATTCTCTAATTCAATATTGGCACTTATCTCTTTGTTTGCGATTTTACAAAATAGACACATCTGTTTTTCCTTTTTGTTTTATTATATCATATCAAAACCTTACTGAAGCTACATATAAATTAATTTCGCTATAATCCACTTAAAATTTTAGAATTATGGAGACTCTCAATTGAAAGAGTGGTACGATAAAATAGAAAAAGCAGACTCTGTTGATGCGCTTGAAGCAATACGCATTGCTGTATTTGGAAAAAAAGGTGTTTTAGCAGCACAATTTGCGAAGATGAAAGATGTTCCAAATGAGCAAAAAGGGACATTTGCAAAAGAGTTGAATGCACATAAACAAAACTTGATGAGTGAATTTAATGCGAAGAAGATTGTATTGCAAACGCAGGCACTTCAAGAGGAGATGAAGGCTGAGGCAATAGATGTCTCTCTCTTTTCAACAAAGAGTGCAAGAGGTGCATTGCATCCTGTAATGGAGACAATGGATAGAATTGTTGAGTATTTTTCATCTATGAATTTTAGTGTCAAAACTGGAAATATTGTAGAGGATGATTTTCATAATTTTGAAGCACTTAATCTTCCAAAATACCATCCAGCTCGTGATATGCAAGATACTTTTTATTTCAAAGATGAGATGCTTTTGCGTACGCATACTTCTCCTGTTCAAATTAGAACGATGCTTGAGAGTAAACCACCTATTCGTATGATAGCACCTGGCGCTGTTTTTCGTCGTGATTATGACTTAACACATACTCCAATGTTTCATCAAGTTGAAGGTCTTTTAGTTGATAAAGAGGGTTCAGTCTCTTTTGCAAACTTAAAATTTATTTTAGAAGACTTTTTGAAGTATATGTTTGGTGATGTAGATGTGCGTTTTCGTCCATCATTTTTCCCATTTACGGAGCCTTCTGCCGAAGTTGATATCTCTTGTGTATTTTGTAAGGGTGAGGGGTGTAGAGTCTGCTCGCATACTGGTTGGCTTGAAGTTTTAGGATGTGGTATAGTTGATCCTAATGTTTTTGAAGCAGTAGAGTATAAGGATGTAAGTGGCTATGCCTTTGGTCTTGGTGTTGAACGATTTGCTATGCTTATTCATCAAATTGGAGACCTTCGTTCGCTTTTTGAGGGTGATATTAAATTACTGGAGCAGTTTCAATGATAGTTACAAGAAGTTGGTTAGATGAGTGGATTGATTTAAGTGATATTACAACGGAAGATATTGCAAAAACATTTAACTCAATTGGCTTGGAGGTTGATAGAGTTCATAAATATAGAGTACCTTCAAAAATTGTTTTTGGTAAAGTTTTGGAGTGTAAAAAGCATCCTGATGCTGATAAGCTTAATATTTGTCAAGTAGATGTTGGTTCAGATGTGCGACAAATTGTTTGTGGTGCTGCAAATGTAAGAGCTGGTTTGGATGTTGTTGTGGCAACTGTTGGTGCTGTTATGCCGTCTGGTCTTGCTATTAAGCCAGTAAAACTTCGTGGTGTTGCATCAGATGGTATGATATGTTCGGCAGGAGAGATAGGGTTGCCTGATATTGGTAAAGGTATTATGGAGCTTGATGCAACCATTGGCTCTTATACAATTGGTCAAGAGGTGAGTGAAAATCCTATTTTAAATGATGATTTGATAGAGATTGAACTTACTGCAAACAGGGGAGATTGTCTTAGTATTCGTGGTGTTGCGCGTGACTTAAGTGCTGCATTTGATAGACCTATTAAAGAGTATGTAGCAACAGGAAGTGACGAGAAAAGGGGAGTAGGGAGAATTTTATCACTCTCTCATGAAAAATCTCTATCTGTTAATTTAAGATATAAAGCCGTTGATTTAAAAGGGCTTTCTCTTCCTCTTTTGGTTATTTTAAGATTGGCACAGATTGAGGAAAGGAGAGAGAGTGATCTAGGATCTCTACTTTATTATGTCACACATACTAGTGGTGTAATTTTAAGAGCTTATAGACGCGATTTTTTTGTATCGGACCAAGAAGATAGTTTAGCAAAACTTATCATAGGAGAAGATGTCAAAGAGTTTGCTTGTGTAAAGTCATCTACGGGTAAAATTGCTTCTATTATAGGAGTAAATCAAAGTGATGATTCTAAAGAAAACGGAAATAATGGGATTATTTTTCTAGAGGCTAGTTATATTCCACCAGAGATTATTTCTAAAAAAATGGCAGATAGTAAAAGAGATGCTGATGAAATGTTTTACAGGACATCAAGAGGAAGTGAGCCTGAACTAGAAAATGGTCTCTCTTTTTGTGTTGATCTTCTTGAGAGTTGTTCTTCATCTACCTCCTATAGTGGAAGTGTTGAATATATCTATCCTTTTCAAGAAAAAATTGTCAAAATAACAAAACATGAGATTGATACAATTATCGGTGCTAATATTGAGAGATCTCTTATTGCAAAAATTATGAAAAACCTTGGTTTCGATACATCAAAATCTTCACCAGATGTTTTTGTGATTCGCATACCACAATTCCGACATGATATTGTTAATAAGCAAGATATTGTTGAAGAGATTGTTCGTATGGTTGGTATAGATAATATTCCAGCAAAACCCTTTTTACTTGCAGAGGAAAATAGATTAGAAGATAACTATTTTGAATATAAAAAGCGTTCTATTTATAGACATCGTGCGGCACAAAGTGGTTTTTTTGAATCTGTGCATTTTATTTTTGATGAGAAGAAAGTTTTACAAGAGTATGGTTTTGAAACTACAAAAGAAAATTTAGAACTTTTAAATCCTATTGTTCAAACACTTGATACTCTACGACCAACATTATTAACTGGATTGCTAAAAGCTGCATCTCAAAATGTAAAAAATGGATATTCTGCTATTGCTCTCTTTGAAATAGGTTCTGTATTTACTCCCTTGCGAGAAGAGTCTTTAAATGCAGCATTTTTGATGAGTGGTAATAAAGAGCACGAAAGTATAACAAATGGAGGACGACCTTCAGAGATTGATTTCGCATATTTTACGCAAAAAATAGCAGATATTGTTGGCGATATAGAGCTAAAAGAGTATAAAACTATTCACAAATTTTCTCATCCATATCAGACGGCACAAGTATTTCAAAATGGTATTGTTTTGGGAGAGTTATTTCGTTTGCATCCTGAAGTAGAAAAAGTATATGGTTTACCGAATACATTTTTATGTGAATTAGATTTTTCCAAGCTTTCTTATGGTCTAAAGATTGTGAAAAAAAGATCAAAATATCAAGCCTCTTTTCGGGATTTAAGTCTTTTAATACCAAAAGATATGCCGTATGAAAAAATGAAAAATTTGATTGAATCAAGTGAAATTCCAAATCTTATACGATTTTATCCAGTAGATAGATATACAGATGAAGAACTTGGAGATGCTGTGAGTTTAAGTATTCGTTTTGTATTACAATCAGATGAAAAAACACTTGAAGAGGATGATATTACTGCTGTAATGGATAAAATTTTAGAAGAATTAGATGCAAAACTTGGAATTGGTTTACGATAATGAAGAGTGTAGTTGTATCACCTACAAAGAGTTTTTCTTTAAAAATTTCCGATATAGCATCGGATAAATCTATATCTCATAGAAGTGTAATGTTTGCAATGCTTGCAGATGGTGTAAGTGAGATAGAGAATTTTTTACGCGCAGAAGATACACTTAATTCTTTAGAAATTATAAAAAATCTTGGTGCAAAAGTGGAAGATGATGGAAAAATTATCAAAATATTATCTCATGGAATAGAAGAACCCTTTGATATTTTAGATTGTGGTAATTCAGGAACAGGTATGCGTCTTTTTTGTGGTCTTTTGAGTTCGGCAAAGGGTCACTTTGTGCTTACTGGAGATAAATATCTCCGCCGTCGTCCCATGAAGCGAGTTACAGCACCACTTAGAAGTATTGGTGCAAAAATTGATGGAAGAGAAGATGGTGATTTTGCACCACTCACTATTCGTGGTGCATCATTAAAAGCATTTAATTATGAGAGTAAAATAGCTTCTGCTCAAGTAAAATCTTGTATGATTCTTGCAGCACTCCATGCCGATGGTGTTTGTCAATATAGAGAACCTGAACTTTCGCGTGACCATACAGAGAGAATGCTCAAAGGTATGGGTGCTGGGGTTAGAGTAGAAGGGCTTACAACTACTATTGAACCACTGAAAAAGCTACTTTTGCCTCTAAAAATACGAGTTCCAGCTGATCCTTCTTCTGCATTTTTCTTTGCTGTTGCTGCTGCTATTACTCCTAATTCTGATATAGTTTTAGAGGGTGTTACACTCAATCCTACACGCATTGAAGCATTTAAAGCATTAGAGCGTATGGGAGCAAATATCACTTATACGCTCACTGATAATAAATATGAACCAATCGGCAATATCTCTGTAAAATATGCACCTTTACATGCAATTGTGGTAGAAAATAATATTTCATGGTTGATTGATGAACTTCCGGCTCTTAGTATTGCTATGGCCTGTGCAGAGGGTGAGAGTATAGTAAAAAATGCAAAAGAGTTACGAGTAAAGGAGAGTGATAGAATTGCAACTGTAGTTACTGGATTACGTGCTTGTTCTATTAGCGTTGATGAGTATGAAGATGGATATAAAATTAGTGGTGGCACCTTAACAAAAGCAAAAGTAAATAGTGATGGTGACCATCGCATAGCTATGAGTTTTATTATAGCAGGCTTACGATGTGGTATGGAGGTGAGTGATTTAGAGTGTATAAATACCTCTTTTCCAAACTTTTTTGAGTTACTACAACAAATAACAGATATGGAGTTTAAAGAGTTATGAAAATTGAACTTGCAGAAAATTATGGGTTTTGTTTTGGAGTGAAGCGTGCTATTAAAATAGCAGAAGAGAATAAGAATTCAGCTACTTATGGACCTCTTATTCATAACGCTAAAGAGATTCAAAGGCTTGATCAAGATTATAAAGTTGGGCTTGTAGAAGATTTTACTACTTTTAAATCTGGTGATAAAGCCATTGTTCGTACTCATGGAATAGTAAAAGAGGAGCTAGAATCTTTAAAACGCAATGGTGTAGATGTTGTTAATGCTACTTGTCCTTTTGTTACTAAACCACAAGAGATTGCTCAGGAGATGAGTGAGAAGGGGTATAGTGTAGTAATTTTTGGAGATGAAAAACACCCAGAGATTAAAGGGGTAAAATCTTATGCAACTCATGGAGCTATTGTCGTCAATTCTGTTGAGGACATAAAAGGCATTAAACTTCATGAACGCGTAGCACTTATTGCACAAACAACACGAAAGGTAGAGGATTATATTGCTATTGCAAATTATCTTACTCCTCGACATAAAGAGGTAAGAATATTTAACACTATATGTAATGCAACTTTTGAAAATCAAGAAGCTGTTCGAAAACTTGCTAAAAAAGCAGATGTTATGATTGTTATTGGTGGAAAAAACTCATCAAATACAAAACAGCTTTTTAGTATTTCAAAAGAGAATTGTATAAATAGTTATCATATTGAAGATGAGATAGAGATAGAGAGTGAATGGTTTAACGATAAAACGCTTTGTGGCATTAGTGCTGGTGCTTCCACTCCTGACTGGATTATTCAAAATGTTATAAATAGTATAAAAAAGAGTATTGTGTAGTTTCCTTCTACAATACTCTTCCTCTTCTTTTTCTATATTTCTTTTCACTTTAATACCAATATAATTAAATATTAGATATAATCACGACAATTTTTATGTAACAGAGGATAGACAATGGCGTTCGATAACGAATCATTCGAAGAAGAAGAAAATTTTGCAGAGATGTTTGCTGCAAGTGAAAAACAACAGGAAAAAAGTCGCACAGTAGAAGGTGAGATAGTAGAGATACAGGCTGATGACAATAGAGCATTAGTAGGTGTAGGTGATAAACTTGAAGGTATTTTAAACCTTGATGAAATCCGTGATGAAAATGGTGAACTTAAGTTTACTACTGGTGATAAGATTAAAGTATTGGTTACTGGATACTATAATGAGCGTCCTAAAATTTCACACAAAAAAGTTTTAGAGCAAGAGAAAACTATAGAGTTTATTGAAGCAAATAAAGATGATTTTGAAGATTTAGTAGTAGAAGGTATTATTACTAAGAAAAATCGTGGTGGTTATGTGGTAGAAGCTGATAAAGTTTCA
>FPHH01000150.1_pt1 | contig 13800 bp, 13 predicted proteins | sample 1057331 | NCBI WGS metagenome assembly FPHH01 (sample SAMEA4473311, study PRJEB15554) | hydrothermal vent metagenome | biome: marine basaltic hydrothermal vent biome; feature: marine hydrothermal vent; material: water | place: Pacific Ocean | collected 2011-06-14/2011-07-23 | depth 1155 m
AAGAGTATATCTCTACAAATGCAGAGCGTTTGGATAGATTTTTAACACAACAGATAGGGCAAACTCGTTCGCAAATAGCTGCACTCATAAAACAGGGAGCTGTTTTTGTAGAGGGCAAACAGATTGCACGACCAGGATTAAAGTTAAAAGTAGGCCAGAAGGTAAAAGTAGAGTTTCCCCAACCAAAAAAGGAGAAAGCTCTTGATGTCAATTTTGATGTAGAGATTCTCTATGAAGATGATGATGTCTTAGTCATTAATAAACCAAGTGGAGTAACAGTCCATCCCGCACCGAGTGTCAAAGATGCGACTTTGGTAGATTGGCTGAAACATAAAGGTGTGCGTCTCTCTACAATTAGTGGCGAAGAGCGTCATGGTATTGTGCATAGACTCGATAAGGGAACAAGTGGGACAATGGTTGTTGCCAAAAACAATGAAGCCCATGAATTTCTCTCAAAACAGTTGCAAGATAAGAGTATGGGACGCTATTATATCGCCGTTGTTACCCCTCCGTTAAAAGAAGATGTTACAATAGTAGAATCAAATATTGGGCGTAGTTCGCATAATCGCCTGAAAATGGCTTCGGGATTAGAACATGGCAAATATGCAAAAACACTCTTTAAGCATCTTGCATTGAGTGGTGATGAAAAGAATCAGCTTATTGCATGTAAGCTTTTTACAGGAAGAACACACCAAATTCGTGTCCATTTAGAGAGTCTGAATCGTCATATTTTAGGTGACCATATCTATGGAGTTACTCCAAAAGCAGAGAAGTCAGAGCGTATTTTATTACATGCTTATTTGATCTATTTTGTCCATCCAAAAACAAAAGAGAAGCTCTATTTTAAAGCAGATTTTGATAAAATAATGCAAGAGACTATAACAGATAAATTTGAGAAGGAGATTTTGAATGAAGTTATCGACACTGAGTATATTATGCACAGCTTCACTACTGTTTCTTAGTGGGTGTGTATCCTTAACCCCACAACCAGAAAAAAAGGCTATTGTGGATACATCATTACCAGTTATTACTTTGACAAAACATGGAATTATGAGAGATATGAAGACCATAGCATTTGAATGGAAGAGTATTCAAGACCCCCGTGTAAAAACAATCTCTATCTATAAAAGAGATTTTGCAGATAAGGATGATAGAAATATAGCCTATTTTGCGACTATAGATAATAGATTTCAAACGCATTTTGTAGATACAGATGTGCAACCAGCTAGAAAATATGCCTATGCTTTTGAAGTGAATTCTCAAGATGCAAAGGGAAAACGCACAAAGATTTTTGTAGTAAATACCCTTCCTGTTTTACAATCGGTTGCTTGGATTCACTCTATACAAGGGCTTCCACGCATGGCAAAAATTATTTGGAGACCACATGCAAGTGAGCGAGTTGAAAAGTATATTATAGAGCGAAAAACCTATAGCGATGATAGTTGGCATACAATAGCAACTTTAAAGGGGCGTTTAAATGCTGAGTATATAGATAAGAATCTTAAAGATGACCATATCTATCTCTATCGTGTGAGAGTTGCAACCTATGATGGTATTATCTCTACTCCTTCTGAAGTTGTAAAAGTTGTTACAAAAGCCTTACCAAAAAGTGTGACACATATAGAAGCAACGAAAAATCTTCCAAGAAAAATAGATATAAGTTGGGAGAAATCAAATGCAAAAGATTTTGCACGATACTATCTTTACCGTAGTGATAGTATTGATGGAACCTATGAACTTATAGCAAAACTCTATAATAATAGATTTGAAGATAGAATAGATGAAGATGGGAAGGCCTACTTTTATAGAGTAAGTGTTATTGATAAAGATGGGCTAGAGAGTGAAAATAAAGCAGATACTGTTATGGGAATGACTTTAGGAAAACCATTGGCACCTATAGCCGTAGAGGTGATGCCTTTGAGTGATAAAGTAATTTTGACTTGGAGTAGCAATGATGCAAGAGCGAAATACTATAAGGTGGTGAGAAAGCAAAAGGTAGGTTGGTTTAAAGAGAATATCAAGAGTTATAACCATATAAATGGGAATAAGTTTATTGATACAGATATTCAACCAAATAGTAGTTATAGCTATAGTGTCTATGCCGTAGATGCTAACGGTATCGTTTCTAAGCCAAGTGCAGAGGTAAAAATTATTACCAGTGAAGCAACAATACCACAAAAGAGGATAAAAAGTGTGCCACAAGTTGCACATAAAATCGTAGAGAAACCAATACAAAAAGATATGCCAACACAGGAGATAATTTCACCTGTGCAAGATTTAGAGATAAATGAGAACTAATGCCACATTTACATATAAAAGAGTTTAAAGAGATAACACTACCGGTAGAACAAGATGGAGTTCGTTTTAATTTTATTGCCAAAAATGCAAACCATTCGGATGAGAGACTTATCTCTACAACAGTAGAGGGTGAGGACTTCTTTCTTTTGGCTAAAGTTGAAGAGAAACGGAGCCTGTTAAAAACAGATAAATTGACGCGTCCTGCATCTATTCATAATGTGCATCGTGCCCTTTTGGCTTATGCAAAGATGGCAGGATTAGAGATTATTGCCTCCAATGTGCCTGAGACAAAACAAAATGTTTATTTGCAAGAGGAGACAGCACTCAAAAAGATAGAGTTTTTTGCCAATAGTTTTCCAACAGATAAAGAGGTGAGAATAGAGGTGGGATTTGGTTCTGGAAGGCATCTTTTGCATCAAGCAGCAAACAATCCTGATATCCTTTTTATAGGGATAGAGATTCATCGCCCCTCTATTGAGCAAGTTCTCAAACAGAGTGTTATTCAAAAATTAGATAATCTGCTTGTGCTTGATTATGATGCGCGTCTTTTTATGGAGCTTGTTCCATCGAATCTTGTTGGTGCTATTTATGTTCATTTTCCTGTGCCATGGGATAAAAAACCACATAGAAGAGTTATTTCAACTGCTTTTATTAAAGAGGCACGCCGTGTCTTAAAGGTTGGAGGGACTTTAGAGCTACGAACAGATAGTGAGAAGTATTATGCTTACTCTTATGAGACTTTTATCGCTTTTAACAAGATAACATTGCAGATAAATAAAAATAGAGATATAGCAGTTAGTTCCAAGTATGAAGATAGATGGAAAAAGATGCAAAAAAACATTTATGATGTTACTATGATAAATGATGAATATTCTGAAGCTCTTTGTGTCGTTGGCAATTTTGTTTTTGAGAAGAGTAATATAACTGAAGAAGAGATATTAGAACTGCATGATAAAACATTCCGTTTTGATGGTGGCTTTATACATGTGGAGAGAGTTTATAAGATAAAAGATGGCATGATGTTGCGTATATCTATGGGGAGTTTTGATAGACCGGAACATCTCTATGTGCTTATTAAGGGGAGTGAGGTGGAATATTATCCTCAAGCACCATTGCAATCAAGAAGTAATTTAAAAGCACATCAAGAGTTAGTTAGGATTTTACATGGATAAGGTGATAGTTGCACAGAATTTATCTCTTGCATATTCACATGAAGATACAATTATTAACAGAGTAAATTTTTCTGTAGATACAGGTAGTTTTGTTTTTATTACAGGTGCAAGTGGCAGTGGAAAATCAACACTCTTAAAATCTCTCTATGGTGCATTAAATCCAATAGAGGGGAGTCTGATAGTTGGCGGTGTTGAGTTGCATAATATCACGAAAAAGCGGCTAAATTTTCTACGAAAACATATTGGAATAGTATTTCAAGATTATAAACTTATAAAAGAGTGGACAATAGAGAAAAATATTATGCTTCCACTTATTATTAATGGATATGATAATAGTGTTACTCAAAATCAAGTTGATTCTCTCTTAAAACATGTCCATTTACAGCACCAAATTGGAAAGTATCCACAAGAGTTAAGTGGTGGGGAGCAACAGCGTGTAGCAATGGCAAGGGCTTTGGCACATAATCCTACACTTATTTTAGCAGATGAGCCAACTGGTAATCTTGATGATTACTCATCACAGCTGATTTGGAATCTTCTTGAGGGTGCAAATGAACAACTTGGCACGACCGTTATTGTAGTAACACACCATATTCCTGAGACAATGCAACTCAATTATAAACATTATCATATAGAGTCTGGAGATATCCGTGAAATCATTTAAAAATCATCTCTCACTTGTTATTGCATTAGTAAGTATTCTGTTCTCTATTCAGGTTTTTACTATTGTTGATAGATCTATTAATGCTTATAAAGAGAAATTGACAAAAAATTACTCTCTTGTTATTGTATCACAAACAAAATTAGTTCCAAAAGAGCTGAAGGCAAAAGTTCCTTCAATTGCAAATGTGATAGAGCTCTCTCCTGAGACTGTTATCAAAAAAATAAATGCACAAATGAGCAAAAATAATATTGCACTTTTAAAGGCAACACTTCCGAGATTTTATAAGTTAAAACTTGGTATCTATCCAAGTCCAGAAGAGATAGAGAAGATAAAAAGAGCTTTACTTAATATGCAATCAATTTCAAAAGTGGAGAGTTTTTCTGCAATACATGATACGATTTATAATCTACTGCTACTCTTTAAAACAGTTATAAGTGTGCTTGCCTTTACTATTTTAATTGTTACTGTATTGCTTATTTTTAAAGAGATGCGTATTTGGCAATTTAAACATAATGAGAGAATGAATATTATGAGCCTTTTTGGTGCTCCTACTTGGTTGCGTTCGGCAGTTTTATTTCGATTAGCTATTGTGGATGCTCTGATTGCTTCAGTAGTGAATCTTATCATTTTTTTGTATATAGCATCGAGTAGTTGGGTTACACAACAGTTTCATACTATTGGTATAAAAATTGTTGTATTTGATGGAATGGATGATTTCTTAGATGGGTTGATAATCTCTCTTATTCTCTCTATTCTTTTGGCAACTTTTATAGTTCTTGGACAAAAAGAAGATATTTGATGCAGTTTCTATTTTTAATGTTTTTTTTGGTTGTCACTACACTCTTTGGTGGAGCTAATATTGATAAAAAGATAGATAAAACAAGCTCAAAATTGAATCTATATAAGAAGAATTATGTAGATATAAATAAAAAGCTCAAAGAGACTGCTGATGCTATCTTGAAACAAAAGAGTATGCTTCAAAAACAGATGGAGGTATTAAAAGAGCTTAAAGAGGAGATTGCGACAAAAGAGCAGAGCTATACGAAAGATACAAAACAGTTAGAAATACTAAAAAAATCTCAAATGGCTTTAAAAGAAAAACAGAATAAGATAGAGGAGAAGTTAGTTTTTTTTATTGCAAGAAGTGTCTCCTTATCAGTGCTTCTAGAAGAAAAATATAGTCAAAATGAGGAGTCTCTTATAGAGATAGAGGTGCTCAAGAGAATGCTTAAATCGGTGCAAGATGAGGTAAAAAAATTTAATAATAGCTTTTATGAAAATGAAAAAGAGATTAATTTATTACAAATACATGCAGATACCTTACAGGCAAATATAACAGAGATGGATAAAAAAAGAAAGCAGGTAAAAGCAATAGCACGAGAGAATAAAATTGCTCTTGCAAAATTACAAAAAGAGAAACTCTCCTATACAAAACAGTTAAAAATTGTCTTAAAGAGACAAAATAGTTTGAAAAATACGCTTGAGAAATTACATATTATCAAACAAGATAAAATGAGAAAAGAGCGAGAGAGAAAAGAGCAAGAGGATGCATTTGCACAACAGGATATTACTTTTAGCACTCATTTACCAAAAGTAAAACGGCATGGAAGTAGTTATCAAAGAGTGAAGACTATTCGATACAGAGGAAAGAAAACTATTGCTCCTTTGCGTAGATATACTATTACGAAAAAATATGGAACATATATTGATCCTATTTATGGTATTAAGATTTTTAATGAGTCTATATCTTTACAACCAAAATCACCAAATGCAAAGGTTCGTAATGTTATGAATGGGAAGGTTGTCTATGCTGATAAAACTGCAGTATTAGATAATATGGTTATTGTGGAGCATAAAAATGGACTCCATACTATCTATGCAAATCTTTCTCAAATTGCTCCAAACATTCATAAAGGGAGAAAAATTAGAAGAGGCACAGTAGTTGGACGCATAAGAGATGAACTTATCTTTGAAGTAACGAAGAAAAATTACCATATTAACCCAATTCGCCTTTTTAGATAATTTTGATATAATTATAAAAATAAAAAAAGTAGAGAATATAATATGAAATTTATCCAAACTCGTGGTTTTGATGCAAACAGAGCCGAGAAAGTAACTTTTTCTGAGGCTATTTTAAGCCCTATTGCCTCTTTTGGTGGTCTTTATGTGCCAGAAGAGCTTCCAGCACTTGGAGAGGAGTTTTTAAATAAACACTTAAACTCCTCTTATAAAGAACTTGCAAAAGATATGCTCTCTCGTTTTGAGATAGATATTGATGATGCTGTGATTGATGAAGCTTTAAATCTTTATGATAGATTTGATGATGCGTCTAATCCTGTTCCTGTTGTAAAAGTAAAAGAGAATCTCTATATCTCTGAGCTTTATCATGGACCTACCCGTGCATTTAAAGATATGGCACTCCAACCTTTTGGTGTGGTGCTTTCTTCTATTGCTCAAAGATTGAATGAGAATTATCTTATTTTGGCAGCTACAAGTGGAGATACTGGTCCTGCTGCTTTAGAGACATTTAAAAACCGTGCAAATGTAAAAGTGGCGTGTCTCTATCCTGATGGTGGCACAAGTGATGTGCAACGCTTGCAGATGGTAACAGAAGATGCAAAAAATCTTAAAGTTATCGGTATAAAAGGAGTTTTTGATGATGCACAAAATGCACTTAAGCGTCTTTTGGCATCAGATACTTTCAAAGAGGCACTTGCACAAAAAGAGACAAAACTCTCAGCAGCAAACTCTGTCAATTTTGGTCGTATTATTTTTCAAATCATTTATCATATTCACTCCTATTTAGAGCTTGTGCGTCAAAATGGTATTACGATGGGTGAAAAGGTCTATCTTAATGTTCCTAGTGGAAACTTTGGAAATGCTCTTGGTGGCTATTATGCGTGGAAAATGGGCTTGCCTGTAGAGAAAATTATTATCTCTTCAAATGAAAACAATGTCTTGACAAAGCTTATTTGCGATGGAAAATATGATATAAAAGATTGTCCTGTTATAGGAACGACTTCTCCTGCTATGGATATTTTGAAATCTTCTAATGTTGAGAGAGTTTTATATGACCTTTTTGGCACAGAGAGAACAAAAGAGTTGATGTTTGATTTGGAAGAGAAGAGTGCTTATGAACTTACGGCAACAGAACTTGCAAAGCTTCGTGAATTCTTTGATGCTGATTTTTGCACTGGTGAAGAGGGTAAAAAATATATAAAAGAGACTTTTGAATCTTCTCATTATCTTATGGACCCACACACTGCGACTTGTATGAAATCGTATGAGACATGTTCAAATCCTGCAATTAAAACGATAGCATACTCCACAGCTGAATGGACAAAATTCTCACCAGTGATTGCTAATGCACTTACAGGAGAAGAAGATGCAAAAGATATTGAGGCTTTAGCATCTATCTCTAAAGTAGCAGGATTAGAAATTCCACCAATGATAAATGAACTCTTTTCTAAAGAGATTGCACAAAAGACAATTATAGAAAAAGAGAATATTGAGTCTGAAATACTGAAATTTCTTTAATATACAAAAGAGCTTTTTTATAGCTCTTTTGCCTTCTCATACGCTTTTTGCACTGCGTTTATACATGAGTGTCTTACATTTCCCTCTTCTAGTGCATCATACCCAGCTGCTGTTGTTCCTCCGGGACTCATTACACCATCCTTGAGTAGAGCAGGGTGAATTGTCTGGATAAGTTCTCCAAATCCACCAAAAAGTCCTCGCATAATAGCCATAGCATCATCGCGTTTAAGCCCCTGTTTTACTGCTCCATCGGCAAGTGCTTCTGCCATAAGTGCAAGATATGCAGGACCACTTCCAGCAAGTGCAGTTGCTATATCTATCTCTTTTTCGCTTGCAAGCCAGCGTGTTGTGCCTATTGCATTTAGAAGTGTTATGGCTTCTTCTTTAAATGCTGTATCTCCTGTGAGTGTTGTCATTGATTTTGAGACAGTAGCAGCTAAGTTTGGCATAGCTCTTACTACTGCATCTGTATTGAGATGTGTTTGTATCTTCTCTATAGTAGTTCCAGCTAAGACAGAGTAGATTATTTTTGCTTTACCTTGAAGTTTTTGCGAAATCTCTTCTACATTTGCAGGTTTGACACAGAGCATAATACTTTTGTTGGTCATATCAAATCCATCCAAAAGATATTTGTCTATCTCTATACCAAGATGCTCTTCAAACTTTTGGAGTTTTTCTATATCTCGTCCAACAACCTCTATTTTATAGCTCTTTTTTAATCCTTGTGCAATACTCAGTGCCATATTGCCATTTCCTACAAATGTAATGGTTTTCATGTAAAATCCTAAATGTTTTTATGGTAGTATAACATATCGAAATAAAAATTTATGGAGAAGAGAAAAATGGAACAATTTTTAGCAGAAGCAAAATCTTCTAGTCGAGTTTTGAGTAATTTAAGTGGTAGTGAAAAAAATAGAATTTTAAAAGAGATGGCAGATGCATTGCGTGCAAATATGATGGATTTGATTGAGGCAAATGCTCTTGATATGCTTGAGGGTGAAAAAAACAAGTTACCATCAGCTTTGATGGATAGGCTCTTTTTGGATGAAGCAAGAATTGAGTCTATGGCAGTTGCTATTGAGGAGATAGCAGCACTCAAAGAGCCTGTCGGACGCGTGCTTGATGGATGGGTAACAGAGGATGGCCTAAAAATTGAAAAAGTGAGTATTCCTATTGGTGTTATTGGGATTATTTATGAATCGCGTCCAAATGTAACAAGTGATACAGCAGCACTCTGTTTTAAAAGTGCAAATGTATGTGTGCTTAAAGGTGGTAAAGAGGCAGAGTTTTCAAATAGAGCCATTGCAAAAGTTTTACAAGCAGTATTGCAAAAAAACAACTTGCCAATATCATTAATCTCTCTCATTCCTGATAGTTCAAGAGAGGGGGTAGCAAAACTTATCAAGATGGATAAATATGTTGATTTGATTATTCCTCGTGGTGGGGAGGGGCTTATAAAATATGTAAGCCAAAATGCAACGGTAAGTGTTGTCAAACATGATAAGGGAGAGTGTCATACCTATATAGATAAGGATGCAAATCTTGAGAATGCGATTAAAATTGCTATAAATGCAAAGGTGCAAAGACCTGGAGTTTGTAACGCTATGGAGACACTTTTGGTAGATAAATCAATTGCAAAAGAGGCACTTCCTAAGCTAAAAGAGGCGTTTGACAATGCTGGGACGGAGCTCAAAGGGTGTGCTCAGACGCAAGAGATTATTAGTGTAGCAAAAGCAACAGATGAAGATTTTGATACGGAGTATTTGGCAAATATTTTAAATATTAAGGTTGTTGATGGTGTTCATGGTGCAGTGGAGCATATTGTTCGATTTGGTTCGGGGCATTCTGAAGCTATTATTACCGAAAATATTACAACAGCAGAGGAGTTTTTGAATAATATTGATGCAGCAGCAGTCTATGTTAATGCTTCAACGCGTTTTACAGATGGTGGTGCCTTTGGTTTTGGTGCAGAGGTTGGTATAAGCACAAACAAACTCCATGCACGGGGTCCTATGGGTATCGAAGGATTAACAACATATAAATATAAAATATATGGCAAAGGACAAATTCGATAATGTTGTCTCTTGAAACATTAAAGAAAATTAGTATATTTCAAAATCTTAATGAGAGAGAGTTGCAACTTCTCCTCTCTATCTCAAAAATAGAGAAATTTAGGCAGAATGAAATTCTTTTTTATGAAAAAGAGCAACCAAAATATCTTACATTTCTTCTTTCTGGAGTTGTGAAAATCTATAAGGTTGATGCCAAAAATAATGAGATTATCTTACACCGTTGTCTAGCAAATAATTTTGTTGCAGAGATGGCACTTTTTGAAAAAATCCCTTATCCTGCATCTGCTGCATTTGAGACAGATGGCTCTGTTTTAGAGATTGATTTTGAAAAATTCAAAGAGTATTTCTTTTCTAATCCTGAGATAACAATGGAGCTTTTTAAATCTTTGACCCAAAAAATCAAATATCTTGATAATGTTATCTCTTTGAATGTTGTTCTTGACTCTACAGCACGAGTTGCTAAATATATTTGTGAAAATAGTGAAGCTTTGAGCATGAAACACAATAAATTAGCACAATATCTCCATATAACACCAGAGACACTTTCGCGTATATTTAAAAAATTCACAAAATTAGGATTTGTTGTAAAAAAAGAGGGGATTTATACTATCGTTGATAGAGACTCTTTAGAGATTCTTTTTGAATAATACCAAAGGCAATTAACTTTCAATTTGATAGATAAAAGAGATGCTGTTAGTTGCAAGGCAAATCTTTGCAGGACTAATTGCGTTAATTCAAAAAGATTTAACGCAGCAAATGATAGCATATCTTTTACCCTCTGGGCGAGTATATTGCATCAGATTGCGGCGTTAAAACTACTTAAAGCTACTAGTAGCTCCTGCGTAGTTTTGCCTTGCACTCTAACGCAATATACTCGTCTATCAAGTTGAAAGTTAGTTGCCTTTGGTATAATCCTTATTGACCTATATCAAGAATATTTTTATTCTTTTTAATTATAATTCTGCAAATTTAATAATTAAGGATATAGATATGTCAAATATTCCAAATGATGCACAAAAGATAGAAGTCGAAGGTGCTACAGTTGATTTTTATAAATTAGCAAAAGATGGTCAGAGCACATATTACTTTGATACTTCAAAAGAGGGACCTCCACATCCTATGGTAAATGCAATGGCTGGACTTGCTCTTATAAAAGGAACAAATGATACTTTGGTTATGATAAATCATAAAGCACCAGGTGGGTTGTTTGCAAAACTTGAAGATGATGTGAAATATGTTGTTCAAGATTTGGATAACGGTTTAGTAAAAGTTGTATTCTCTCATAATCCTAATGCGACAGCAGAGTCTGATTTAACACAAACAAGTTGTGGTGGTTGAGAGAAATAGATGTTTAAAATATCTCAAGATTTTGCACCCCCTTTTAAACTAATAGCTCCCTTTTTTATATTGGGGAGTCTCTTTTATCTTCTCTCTTCTTTTTCTCTTTTTTCGTTTAATGTAGATGATTTTTCATTTGCAAATCCAAAGGTTATTAGTTTTGCACATCTATTTCTACTTGGATTTGTAATGATGATAATCTTTGGTGCAATGGCACAACTTGTGCCTGTTGTGCTTGAAGTAGGGCATTTTGGAGTAGAGCTCTTTTATGCTATTTGGCCTCTGCTTTTGATAGGGACACTCTTAATGGTCTTTGGGTTTTTATACTCTAGTGCCTTGCTTCCATACGGAGGAGTGGTTGTTTTAATCTCTATGATGATTTTTGTTGGAGAGATCTTTTTGACTATAGCAAAGGTGAAAAAACTTACCTTGGTAATGAGTAGTGTCTTGATTTCAAATACTTTTTTGTTTTTTGGAATTATTTTTGGTCTTTTGATGGCACTCTCTTATGCAGGAACTATTTCTGTAGATATATCTTCACTTTTAAAAGCACATATATTTTCTGTCTTGGGTGGGTATATATCTATTACAATTATGGGACTCTCTGTTGTCTTAATACCTATGTTTACACTCTCTCATAGTTTTTCTTTACGACCTTTAGAGATCTCTATCTCTTTGATGGGTGTTACGGTTGTTTTAGCTATTGTTGCTTCATTGTTACATAAGGAGTGGTTGTCACTTCTCTCTGGTATTTTAGCAATAAGTGCGATGCTTGTGTATGCCTATCTTGTTTATATTATTTATAAAATAAGACCAAGAAAAGAGAATGATATTTATGCAATCTCGTTGATGTTTTCATACTCCTCTCTTCTTGTCTCGATTATAGTAGCACTACTCTATTTTATAGTGGGAAAAGAGAACTATCTTTTGGCATCGATGTGGTTACTGTTTGTTGGTTTTTTTGGTTTTTTAATTACAGGGCACATCTATAAAATCATTCCATTTTTGGTCTGGTTTGAACGATTTTCTCCATTGGTTGGAAAGCAAAAAATTCCTATGCTTGCTGATATGATACCACAAAAGAGTTCTCAAGCACAGTTTGTTTTTTGTGCTATAGGTGTGATTATTGTGGCTCTTGCAATACTCTTTAACAGCAATGCACTTATAGGTGCTGGAGCTTCATTTTTGATGATGGGTGCTTTGGCATTTATACGCAGTGTATTATATATGATAAATTTTAAAAATTAAGGATTTAGAAATGGCAATGTTTACAAAAGAGGAGATATTTCAGGCAATCTCTACAGTTATTGATCCAGAAGTTGGATTTAATCTTGTAGAGATGGGACTTATTTATGATGCAAGTAGTGATGATGAGGGAAATGTAAAAGTAACAATGACCCTCTCAACGCGTGCATGTCCATTACATCAAATGATACTTCAATGGGTGAAAGAGGCTATTGAGAAGCTTCCAAATGTCAAAGATATTGATATTGAAGTGGTTTGGGAACCTGCATGGAATATCTCTATGGCAGATGATAATGTGAAAAAGGCTTTAGGCGCTTAAAAAAAGTGGCATATTTTCCAGCATTTATAAAACTAGAGAATAGAAAAGTTTTATTAATAGGTGGTGGAAATATTGCCTATAGAAAATTGCTATATCTTTTAGAATTTACAAAAGATATAGATATAATCGCAGAAGAGTTCTCTTCTGAAATGCTACAAACAATAGAATCCCTCTCTTTGAAATATCAAAAACGCTCTTATAAAAAGGGAGATATTGCTGATTATGCTATTGTTATTATAGCTATTGATGATATTGCGATGCAGGCTACAATTTTTGAAGAGTCGCGAGAGTATAACTGCTTATGTAATGCTGTTGATTCTGTTGCCTATTGTGATTTTATCTTTCCCTCTTACATAAAGCAAGATGATTTAACTATTGCTATATCCACCTCTGGGAGTGCTCCCTCCATAGCAAAACATCTCAAACGCTATTTACAAAATATTATACCAGAGGGTATTGGACTCTTTTTGCAAGAGATGGCCGATTTGCGTAAGAGTTTGCCAAAAGGAAAAGAGCGAATGAAAAAACTTGATGCAAAAGCAAAAGAGTATATTGAGAGTTGGAGTAAGCCTTAAAGAGATGGCTGAAACCAATTAAGCTGTTCTCGTAATTTGACAACTTCACCAACAATAGTAAGTGCTGGAGTAGGAAGACCTTTTGCCTTTTCTACTATATCTTCAAGTGTTCCCGTGATAACAATTTGCTCTTTTGTAGAACCTTTAGAGATGACAGCACAAGGATAATCTTTTGGTTTTCCAATTGCTATAAGTTTTGCTGTGATTTTTGGAAGATTATGCAAGCCCATCAAAAAGACAATAGTATCATCTGTTTTGAAACTCTCCCATGGTATTTGCGAACTTTTTTTGTTTGGAGATTCATGTCCTGTAACAACACGAAAACTTACAGCAACACCGCGATGCGTAACAGGAATACCCGCATAGGCAGGAACACTTATAGCAGAGGTGACTCCCGGAATAACTTCAAATGCAATGCCTCGCTCTTGAAGATAGATTCCCTCTTCTCCACCACGACCAAAAACAAAGGGGTCACCACCTTTGAGACGAACTACAATCTTATATTTGAGTGCATTTTGATAGATAACTTCATTTATCTCTTCTTGAGGCAAAGTATGTCTGCCATCCTCTTTGCCTACAT
>FPHH01000054.1_pt1 | contig 13362 bp, 15 predicted proteins | sample 1057331 | NCBI WGS metagenome assembly FPHH01 (sample SAMEA4473311, study PRJEB15554) | hydrothermal vent metagenome | biome: marine basaltic hydrothermal vent biome; feature: marine hydrothermal vent; material: water | place: Pacific Ocean | collected 2011-06-14/2011-07-23 | depth 1155 m
GATGCAAAGGATGATTGTCTTGATGACTCATGGTTTTAATCTGAGTGATGATTTGGTATGTGAGGGAATTATTGGCGATGGTTGTGGGGGTGGGAGAATTTTTGTCGTGCAAGATGAGAAGTTAGAAGCCTATGACCCACAAACAGAGAGTTCTATAGCACTTTTGCAAGATGTGAAAAATGCGGTGAAAATCGCTAAAAAAGGGTGTCTTATTACTATAGAATGTAAAAATGAGACAATTCGCTTTGATTTGTCACTTCTTGCAAAAGTTGATGAGGAGGCGTAGTATGAGAACTATTGGACTTTTGGGTGCTATCTCTATTGGAATTGGAGGTATGGTTGGGGGAGGTATCTTCGCCGTTTTGGGTGAAGCTGTCTCTTTGGCACATGGTGCTACTGCTGTTGCCTTTGGACTTGGTGGGCTTATCGCACTGCTGACTGCCTACTCCTATGCAAAACTCTCTGTTACTTTTCAGAGTGAAGGGGGCACAGTAACCTTTATAGATAAAGCATTTGGAGATAATATTCTCTCTGGCTCTGTAAATCTTATGCTTTGGCTCAGTTATCTTATTACTATCTCTCTCTATGCCACAGCATTTGCTTCTTATGGTGAGACATTTTTTCCTCACTCTTCGCCTCTTTTGCATCATGGACTTATTACTGTTGCTATTGTTTTCCCTGCTATTATTAATCTTATTAGTGCATCATTTGTAGGAAAGAGTGAGACGGTTATCGTGGTTATTAAGGTCTCTCTTCTTCTTTTGGTGATTGTTGCTGGGGCATCGTTTGTAGAGCCTGAGAGAATGTCGCCACAACATTGGGGCTCTCCTCTCTCTATTGTTGTGGCAGGGATGATCATATTTGTAGCGTATGAGGGGTTTGAGCTTATTGCAAACTCTGCTGAAGATATTAAAAACCCTGATAAAAATCTTCCTCGTGCCTTTTATGCATCTGTTATTATAGTGATACTTCTTTATGTGCTTATTTCCATTATTACTGTAGGGTGTGTGAGTGAAGATATTTTGATGCAGGCAAAAGATTATGCACTTGCAGCAGCAGCAAAACCCTCTCTTGGACACATGGGTTTTGTGCTTGTTGCCGCTGCTGCGTTGCTCTCTACATTTTCAGCTATTAATGCTACCATATATGGAAATGCAAGATTGGGCTATATTATTGCAAAAGATGGAGAGTTACCTCGCACACTTATGGAAGAGGATAAGGCAAATGGTGTTCCATTTCGTGGAGTGTTATATACAACACTATTAAGTATATTTCTTGCCAATAGTATTAATCTTACAGAGATTGCGATTATAGGAAGTGCAGGTTTTTTGCTTATCTTTTTTCTTGTCAATATGAGTGCTTATAGACTTGCACAAGAGATAGAAGCCTCTAAATTTATAGTGATCTTCTCTGCTATTTTGACCTTTACAGCACTTGCTACACTTCTCTTTCATACTTATATCTCAAATCCTCATGCAGTGATTATTTTTATCTCATTTATTATAATCTCTATTTTATTTGAACTGATCTATGGGCGTTATTTTCGTGGTGGAATGTTTAGTAGAGACTATCCATCAATAAATTTAAAGGATGATACAGAGAAGTGAAAAATTTTACAAAACAACTTACCTACTTGGTTTTAACACTATTAACATTAATAGCAGGATATGCTTATTTAAGATATGCTTATAAAGTTACAGATTCAACACCTTTTACTCAAGAGATTGTTCTTATAATTTTGGGAACTATTGCAACTGTTTTTATTACAGCACTTCTTTTGAATAAGCAGACAGCAGTAGAGATAGAAAAAGAGCAAAATATTAGATTTTTGGATCTAAAAGCAGAGACATATGAAAAATTACTGCATTTAATAGAGAGTATGGCAGAGAAGAATCAATTTAATGCAACGGATATTACAAAATTGCAATTTATTACACATAGGTTGGCTATTTTCGCCTCTCCAGATGTGTTGAATGAATATACAAATTTTTTAAATGTTGTTTCGGCACTTTCAGTAGATGCAACATTTGAAAATGACATGCAAAAACTCTCTGAAGCATTAGAGAAATTAACTGTGCAAATAAGATTTGACCTCTTAGGTGAAAACCATGCACAAAAAGATTATTCTATTGAACAGATCAAAAAGATAATTCATAAAAATTCAAATAGTTCATCTAAAATTCATATCGAGTAATAAGTTTTTTTTGCTATAATCTAAATCAAAATTATTAGAGAGAAAAGATTATGAAAAAAATTGAACCGATGACACTTTATGGCTATGAGAAGCTTCAAGCAGAAGTAAAAGATTTAAAAGAGGTAAAACGCCCAGCTGTTGTCAAGGCTATTGAAGAAGCACTAGAACATGGAGATTTAAAAGAGAATGCTGAGTATCATGCAGCAAAAGAGATGCAAAAGAATATTGATAGTCGATTAGCAGAGTTGCAAGAGATTCTTGGTAATTCTCAAATAGTTGATCCTAGTGAGCTCGAACATACAAAGGTGAGTTTTGGCTCTACTGTAGTGATGACAAATTTGGATACTGATGAAGAGGTCTCTTATACTATCGTAGGTGGTTCAGAATCAAATCCAGATATAGGACTTATCTCTTTTAACTCTCCTCTTGCAAAGCAACTTCTTGGAAAAGAGGAGGGAGATGAGGTGAAGGTTCGTCTTCCTGGTGGAGAGAAAGAGTTTGAGATTGATGAAGTGAAATATCAAGAAATAGTGTTTGAGACAAGATAGTTATGAGTAAAAGAGTAAATGTAGGTATAGTTGGAGCAACAGGCTATACAGGGCTTGAACTTGTAAAAATGTTAGTCAAACATCCTATTTTTGATTTGGTTTATATTGCAAATTCGGAAGGGGGCACAACGATTAATAAACTCCATCCCTCTCTGAATGGTGTATGCGAAGAGGAGGTCAAAAAAGCAGATGTAGATGCAATGGCAGAGAGTTGCGAACTTGTTTTTTTGGCACTACCTCATAAGACAGCTATGGCGTATGTGAAGCCACTTATTGCTAAAGGGGTAAAAGTAGTTGATCTCTCTGCTGATTATCGTCTGCCTTTAGATATATATGAGGAGTTTTACTGCCCTCATACCGATAAAGAAAATCTCTCGCATTGTGTCTATGGTCTGCCTGAACTCAATCGTGAAGCACTAAAGAGTGCAAAACTTGTAGCAAATCCAGGTTGTTTTCCTACCTCTGCTATTTTGGGATTGTTGCCATTTTTGAACAAAAGAGTGCCAAATACTCCTATTATTATTGATGCAAAAACAGGAGTGAGTGGAGCAGGAAAAAAACTGAGTGAAACGACACACTTTGTCAATGTTAATGATAATCTTTTTGCTTACAATCCTTTAGGACACCGCCATGCACCTGAAATTGCCCAAAAAATAGGTGTCTCTTTTGATGAGGTGCATTTTGTGCCACATTTAGTGCCTCTTACGCGTGGAATGTTAAGCTCTATCTATATTCAAGTAGATGAAGCGTTTGATGCTATGGCACATCTTCAGGAGTTTTACAAAGAGGAGCAGGGTATAAGGGTGAGTGAAGTGCCAGTAGATATGAAAAATGTAGCTGGAACAAACTTTTGTGATATCTATGTAAAACGCAAAGGCAATATGCTCTTTATCTCCTCTGCTATTGATAATCTTATGCGTGGAGCTTCCTCTCAAGCAGTTGTCAATGCAAATATTATGATGGGATTAGAGGAAACTATGGCAATTCCAGATATAGCCTATGTCCCGTAAGCCTTTAGAGCTGAAGGAGGGGGCATTTATTGTCTCTGATGCACACTACTCTCACCGAAGAGAGGAGTTTCTTGATTTTATAAAGGCTATTTATAAAAAGGAGCTTCTGCCGACTCAACTTATTTTAATGGGAGATATTTTTGATGCTCTTTTTGGAGGTATTAATGCTACTTATAGGGCAAACCAAGAGCTGATTAAACTCTTAAACACAATTTCAAAAGAGATAGAAGTTATCTATCTTGAGGGCAATCATGATTTTAATCTTGCAAAATTTCTGCCAAATGTGCATCTCTTTCCCATTAAACAACAACCACTAGAAGCAACACTTTATGATAAAAGAGTCTATTTAGCACATGGAGATTTTGATGGAACAACTCTTTATAAAGTATATAGTTCATTTATTCGCAACTCTTTTACCCTTTTTTTATTGCAACATATAGATAATTTCTCAAATCATACTATTTTAAAATATGTAGAGAAGCATTTGAATAAAAAGGATGATTGTAAGAGACTAGATGGTTTTCGTGAATTTATAAGAGAGCGTCTTCATGGTAGGTTTGCGTGTGATTTTTTTATTGAAGGGCATTTTCATCAAAATTGCTCTTTTGGTGTAGATGACTTCGAATATATAAATTTGGCAGCTTTTGCGTGCAATCAAAGCTATTTTATTATAAAATACTCAAATAGCAATACTGTTTTAGTAGAACAAAAATTTTCAAAGGGAAAATAGTTATGGATGATACATCATTAAAGGTTGGTTCCAATGAGATGGAACTGGTTGATTTTCGTATATTTAAACAAGAGGGTGATTCTGTATATGAGGGTATTTATGGCATAAATGTTTCAAAGGTTCGTGAAATTATTAAAAAGCCAAATTTAACAGAACTACCAGGAACACCAGAATTTATAGAGGGAATTTTTGACCTTCGAGAAGTCGTTATTCCTGTTGTCAATCTTGCAAAATGGATGGGTATTGTTGAACCAGAGAGTGCAAAAAAAGACTCAAGAGTGATTATTACAGAGTTTAATAATGTGCTTATTGGCTTTGTTGTGCATGAAGCAAAAAGAATTAGAAGAATTAGCTGGGGAGATATAGAACCAGCCTCTTTTATGAATAGCTCTGCTGGTATGGATAGTAGTAAAATTACAGGGGTAACAAAGATAGAGGGCGATAATGTCTTGCTTATTCTTGACCTTGAGAGTGTTGTTCAGGAGTTAGGTCTTTATGAGCCAGAGACTGATATTGAGCCAAATAAAGTAGAGACTTTTTCTGGTTTGGCTCTGGTGCTTGATGACAGCACAACAGCGAGAAAAATTGTCAAAGATGCTCTTCAGAAGATGGGGTTTCATGTTGTTGAAGCGATGGATGGAGAGGAGGGACTCTCTAAGCTCAATGATTTATATGAGACTTATGGAGAGGAACTTTCAGAGAAACTTAAAATTATTGTTTCGGATGTTGAGATGCCAAAAATGGATGGCTTTCACTTCGCTGCAAAGGTAAAAGAGGATGAGCGATTTGCTTCTATTCCAATAGTTTTTAACTCTTCTATTAGCGACCATTTTAGCGAAGGTAGAGGTGCAGAAGCTGGAGGAGAGGGATATTTAGTGAAGTTCCAAGCAAGTTCGTTTTATGATGAAGTATCGCGTGTAGTGAATGCACATATGAAAAAATAGGAGAATAAATATGGATGAATTTCAAGAGATATTACAAGATTTTTTAGTTGAATCATTTGAGCTTGTAGAGAAGCTAGATGAAGATTTAGTAGAACTAGAATCAAATCCCGAAGATTTGGAACTGCTTAATGGAATTTTCCGTGTAGCACATACGATAAAGGGTGCTTCATCATTTTTAAATTTTGATGTATTAACACACCTTACACACCACATGGAAGATGTTTTAAACAAAGCACGACATGGTGACCTTGTAATTACTCCCGATATCATGGATGTTATTTTAGAGTCTATTGATCTTATGAAAGCACTTTTAGAAAAAATTCGCGATACAAGTAGTGATGATGGAATTGATGTTTCGGCATGTGTAGCAAAACTTGATAAGATAAGTAATGGGGAGAACCCTAAAGATGCTGAAGTCTCAGAAGAAAAGAGCGAAACAGAGCCAAAAGAGAGTGCTGAGGCTGAAGTAAAAGAGGAAGAGGTTGTTGCAGAAACTCCTGCTGAAGAGGAGGAGGAGCCAGATTATGATAATATGGATCCTGAGGAGATTGAGGCAGAGATAGAGCGACTCTTGGCACAAAGACAGGCTGAAGATAGAGCAAAAAGAGAGGCTAAAATTGCGGCTGGTGAGAAGGTGCCAACTCTCTCAGATGTAGAAGAGGAGCAGGAGGAGCCAAAAGAGGAGCACAAAGAGGAGCCAAAAGAGGAAGTAGCGAAAAAAGCACCAACGCCTGTAAAAAAAGAACAAAAGAGTGCTCAAGAGAAACCTAAAGCAGCAGCTCCTGCAAAACGAACTCCTGCGGCAGTTGAGCAGACAATTCGTGTAGATGTGAAGCGACTTGACCACCTAATGAATCTTATTGGTGAGCTAGTGCTTGCTAAAAACAGACTTATGAAAATCAATGAGGATGTTGAGGAGCGTTATGAGGGTGAAGAGTTTTTAGAGGAGCTTACACAAGTTGTCTCTATTGTCTCTCTTGTTACGACAGATTTGCAAATTGCAGTGATGAAGACGCGTATGCTTCCAATTGGAAAAGTATTTAATAAATTTCCAAGAATGATTCGTGATTTATCGCGTGAATTGAATAAAAAAATCGAGCTTGTTGTGTCGGGTGAAGATACTGAGCTTGATAAATCTCTTGTTGAAGAGATTGGTGACCCACTTGTGCATATTATTCGAAATTCATGTGACCATGGGATTGAGACTCCGGAGGAGAGGATTGCAAAAGGGAAACCAGAGCAGGGGACAATTAGTCTAAAGGCCTATAATGAAGGGAATCAAATCGTTATTCAGATTGATGATGATGGAAAGGGGCTTGATCCTCAAATGCTTAAAGAGAAATCTTTTGAGAAGGGTCTTATTACCGAAAAAGAGCTAGATAATATGAGTGATAAAGAGGCATTTACGCTTATATTTAAACCAGGATTCTCAACAGCGGCGGCAGTAACAAGCGTCTCAGGTCGTGGCGTTGGAATGGATGTTGTAAAAACCAACATAGAAAAACTCAATGGAATGATAGATATTGATAGTGAAGTGGGAGTTGGAACAACAATTAAGCTAAAAATTCCACTTACTCTTGCTATTATTCAAGCACTTTTAGTTGGTGTGCAAGAGGAGCATTATGCTATTCCTCTCGCTTCTGTTTTAGAGACGGTTCGCATCTCCAAAGATGAGATATATACAGTAGAGGGTAAAAGTGTTATGCGACTTCGTGATGATGTGCTCTCTTTGGTGCATATTGGCGATATTTTTGAAGTTGAGCGTATTTTGGATGCGAGCGAACATGCTTATGTGGTTGTCTTGGGACTTGGAACGAGTAAGCTTGGATTGATTGTTGATACACTTGTTGGACAAGAGGAGATTGTTATTAAATCTCTTGGTGATTATCTTAAAGGTATTGAGGGAATTGCTGGTGCAACTATTCGTGGTGATGGTGGTGTAACACTTATTGTGGATGTGGCAGCTCTCATGAGTATGGCAAAAGATGTCAAAAATAGTGCATTGACTGCTCCTCAAGAGGCTGCTGCGGTAGTAAATGAGAAGACAAAGGCGAGTGATTACACTATAATGATTGTGGATGATTCTAAAACAGATAGAACTATTATGCGTAAGGCACTTGAGCCGATGGGAGTAACTATCGTAGAAGCCGCTGATGGACAAGAGGCACTCAATATATTAAAAACAGGAGATTATAACTTCGATGCTATGCTTATAGATATTGAGATGCCACGAATGGATGGTTATACCTTAGCAACAGAGATTAAAAAATATAACCGATATAAACATCTCCCTCTTATAGCCGTAACATCAAGAACAAGCAAATCAGATAGGATGCGAGGGGTTGAATCTGGAATGGTTGAGTATATTACTAAGCCATACTCTTCAGACTATTTGGCAAGTGTTGTCCAAAGAAATGTGAATTTTAAATCGGAGTTTTTATCATGAGTGAGAAATTAAAAGAGATTATTAATAAACAGAGTGTGCAAAAAGATAGTATAGTTGAACAGCTTGATGATGTTGTGCAACTTGTTGGATTTATGATAGGGGATGAGGAGTATGCCGTGCCAATTTTGGCAATTCAAGAGATTATTAAGCCTTTTGAATGGACGCGTGTGCCACAAGTGCCAAATTATGTTCTGGGCGTTTTTAATCTTCGTGGTTCAGTTATTCCTCTTATTGACTTGCGTCTTAAATTTGGTCTTCCTTCAAAAAAACAGGGGGAGGATACGCGTTTTATTGTTATACGCCATGAGAATGATGTTGCTGGTTTTGTGATTGATAGACTTACTATGGCAATTCGAATTAAAAAAGATAATATTGGGGCAGCTCCTGATACCCTAAGTGGTGATGATAGTATCATTGAGGGAGTTGGAAAACAGTCAGATAGAATTATTACTATTTTGAAAGTCAATAAACTTTTAGAGAGAACTTTTTAACTAACTTGATGAAAAAAGTTTTTACTATAGAGGTTAATGATAAGCATCTTCTTCTAAAGTTTGAGGGGAGGATACGCCTCTATGAAGTGGCAAATTATGAAAAAAGAGTCGCAACACTACAGACAAAGAGAGTAAAAGAGATTACTATTGACATTACAAGTGTAGAAGAGATGGATACAGCAGGGGCTCTTTTTATCTCTGATATACAAAGAGCATTTCATTCTAAAAAAGTTATTCTCGAGTGTAGTAATGAAAAATTTCTGAGCACTTTAAAGTTAATAGAAGAAAATAGACCTAATTATAATAAGAATTATATATCAGAAAAAAGCTCTTTTTTAGAAAAAATAGGAAAGATTTTTTATGACTATTATGAGGGGTTTATTGCATTTATAGAGTTTTTTGGCGAACTTTTTATCTCAAATTTGCGTTATCTTACATCTCTAAGAGAGATACGCTATAAAGAGATCTCTTTTGAGATAAATGAGAGTGCTATAAAAGCGTTGCCTATTGTTGCTCTTACTAGTTTTCTTATAGGGCTTGTTATTGCCTATCAATCCGCCTATCAATTAAAAATGTATGGAGCAAATATCTATATTGTAGATATGCTTGGTATCTCTATTTTTAGGGAGTTAGCACCTGTGATTACAGCGATTGTTATTGCTGGAAGGAGTGGCTCTGCTTTTACTGCTCAAATTGGCTCTATGAAGATTACACAAGAGATTGATGCTATGAAAACTATGGGGTTTGAGCCTTTTGCCTTTTTAGTGCTTCCTCGTATAATTGCATTAATAATAACAATGCCAATTTTGATTTTTGTAGCAGATATTATGGCAATTTTTGGAGGAATGATTGTTGCAAATGTGGATTTATCTATTTCTCCAGAGATTTTTATTGAGAGACTTGCACGCGTTGTTGCTGCAAAACACTTTTTTCTAGGTATTTTCAAGGGACCATTTTTTGCATTTTTAATTGCTACCATTGGTATCTATAGAGGACTTATGGTAAAAGATGATACTCAGAGTATAGGGTTTAATACAACAAAAAGTGTTGTTGAGTCTATCTTTGCAGTTATTGTTTGCGATGCAATTTTTTCTATCACTTTTACAAATTTGGGAGTATAGATGCAAGTAATTAAGGTTGAAAATCTCGTTACTGAATTTGGAAATAGAGTTATTCATGATGGGCTTCATTTTACAATTAAAAAGGGTGAGATTTATGGACTACTAGGACCAAGTGGGTGTGGAAAAACAACACTGCTTCGTGAGATGGTTATGCTTCAAAAATTTCAAAGTGGAAATATAAAGATTTTAGGGAAAAATCTAGCAAATATACGGCGAAGAGATGCACAAAATATTCGCAGACAATGGGGTGTGCTTTTTCAGTTTGGTGCACTCTTCTCTTCACTTACTATTGCTGAAAATATTGCACTGCCTCTACAGGAATATACAAGATTATCCAAAAGAATGATAGAGGAGATTGTGGCGTTTAAGTTAAGTATTGTTGGTCTTAAACAGAGTGATGCCTCTCTTTATCCCTCTGAGATAAGTGGTGGTATGAAAAAAAAGGCAGGATTAGCGCGTGCTTTGGCTATGGATCCGAAATTACTTTTTTTGGATGAACCTACAAGTGGGCTAGACCCAATCTCTGCAAGAGAGTTTGATGCCCTTATAGTAAAACTACGCGATATGCTAGGGCTTACTGTTGTTATGGTAACGCATGATTTACGATCAATATATGATACTTTGGATAGAGTAGCTATAATTGATAAGAGAAAAATTGCCTATGAGGGGAGTTTAGAGGGCATTAGATCGGTAAAGAATGAGTTTATAGAGACTTTTTTTAGAGAGAAGATATGAATAATAAAGTAAGTTATAAATTGATAGGAATTTTTGTTTTAGTTGGTTTTGCCATGATTGTAGGTTTTAGCTATTGGCTCTTGAAACCAGCCTCTAAAGATGCCATGCAGAAATATATCATCTATTTTGATGAATCTGTTGCAGGATTGAATATAAATGCTCCTGTAAAATATAGAGGTATTACTGTGGGAAAAGTAATAAATTTGCGTATTAATCCCTCAAATATAGAGGAGATTGAGGCAACTGTAGATATTTTAAAAACAACACCTATTAAAGAGACTACTGTTGCCAAATTAACAGCACAGGGAATTACAGGGCTTACCTATATTAATCTTACGCTAGGTGCAAATTCTGCTCCTCTTTTGAAGCCTAAAAAGGGAGAGAAATATCCTGTTATTAAATCTGTTCCTTCTCTTTTTAAAGATGTTGAAAAGTCACTTGGGGGACTCTCTACACAACTTTCAGGGATACTACAAAAAACAAATAAAATTTTGGATGCCTCAAATCGTCATGAGGTGCATAAGATACTTTTGCATACGGCAACTGTTTTGGAGCATATTGATATGGTATTTGATGCAAAAAGAGTCAAGAGTTTGCAAAAAAGTATGGATAATTTGGCACTTTTTAGTAGCCAACTAACACAGCTTACTCCAAAAGTAGATGCTTTTCTTAGCAACAGTATTGCATGGGAGGATAAAATGAGCAACTCTTTTGGCTCTATAGAGAGAAGCTATAAGGGAATTGGTGTAACGATGGATAATATGGCACTCTCTTTTGCCAATAGTGAAAAAGATATGAAAGATATCTCTATTAATCTTGTGCCAACACTTGACGCAACGCTACTTCAGATGCAATCAACTATGATAGAGTTTAATAGTTTGCTTCGTGCCTATAAACGCAATCCAAGTGATATTTTATTTAAAAGGACAAAAGTGAAAAGGGGACCGGGTGAAAAGTAGATTTCTTATAATGGTATTGCCACTTCTGTTTGGGGCATGTAGTTCCCCTCAACCAGCATTACAAGAGTATATTCTCTCTCCAAAAATCTCTGTAATGCAGAGCAAAAGAGGAAAATATAGCACAAAAATAGTAAAAGTTGCCAATATTGACGCATCGGATGATTTGCACTCTCATAGTATGTTTTATGTAGAAGATGGTATAAAAAAGTTTGCTTACGCCTCTTCAGAGTGGGCAGAACCACCCTTGCAATTTCTTCATAAAGAGGTGATGCAGATGGTTGCACAAACCAAGGTTTTTGGGTTTGTGCAACTTCCTAACTCTAAAGTAGAGAGTGATTTTATTTTAGAGACACGAATCAATGATTTTACGCAATATTTTGAAGCAAATGATACAAAATCGTATGTAATAGTTTCTCTCTCTTTTACTCTTGTAAATAGTAAAAAACATACAATAGTAGCAAGTCAAACATTCTCTTCAAAAGTGGATGTTGCTTCCTTAGATGCAGAGGGTGGAGTAAAGGCACTCTCTGTTGCATTGCAAGAGGTCTTAGAGAAGGCTTCTTCTTATTTTGTAGGGCATTTTTAATAACTATTTTTTTATATATAAGTTATAATAGATATAGAATAAAACTAAAGGGTATAAAATGCTTAGTTATGGAGTAACAGATATTCAAACGAAACCATCTCTTATTAAAGCTATGGATATAGGTGAAATTGTAGATAAACGAAAACATATTACATTGGGATATTATATCTCTGCAAAATATGAAAATTATATTTTACCTCTTATAGAAAAGATAGATAAAGATGAAAAAATTGCTAAACTAAAACGACTAAAAGCACATCAAGATTTAGAATTTGCAGAAGTTGGAGTAGATGATGGGCTTTAAAAGAGGTGATATCGTCACAGTAAATCTTAATCCTAAAAAAGGGCATGAAGTTGGAAAAATTAGACCTGCCGTGATTATATCAAGTGATGAAGAGAATGATATTTTAGATACTGTAATACTCATGCCACTATCAACTGATTTAGTTGAAGATATGGAGCCATACCGTATGAGAATACTCAAGCGTGATAGTCTCAAACAGGACTCAGATATTTTAATCAATCAGATAAGAACACTCTCTAAACAGAGAATTGGTGAAAAGATAGCAGAGCTTACAAATGATGAATATGATTTAGTGATTGCATCGCTTTGTAAAAATTTTGTATAAAAGATAGATTATGATTAGCCAAAAAGAGTATATAAAACGCAGAAAAAAGTTAGCCAAAGGTTTGAAAAATAACTCTATGGCTCTGCTTTTGAGTGCGACACAAAAAACGCGTTCGCATGATACGGAGTTTCCCTATAGACAAAATAGCAACTTCTACTATTTGAGTGGTTTTAAAGAGGATAGTTCTGCTTTGCTTCTTGTAAAAAGAGAAGGCACTCTTAAAGAGTATTTTTTTGTAGCAAAAAAAGAGCCTCAAATGGAGTTATGGACAGGTAAAAGGATTGGAGTAGAAAAAGCAAAAGAGATTTTTAGTTTTGATGAGGTTTTTGCATTTAGCCAACTAGAGGAAAAAATTGCTCTTTTGAGTGAAGGAATAGCCTCATTTTATTATGATTTTAGAGAGAGTGAAGCACGGTTAGCTCCTTTTAAACCTGCCCTAAAAAATGTGGATGCTTTTTATAATATTGCCCCTCTTGTAGGAAAATTGCGTCTTATAAAATCATCAGCAGAGATTGCACTTATAAAAGAGGCGATAGCAATTACAAAAGAGGCACACCATCGTGCTATGCAGATGAGCAAAAGAGTCACTTATGAGTATCAGCTTCAGGCAGAAATAGAGTATATCTTCAAAAAGAGTGGGGCATATAGTGATGCTTACACTTCTATTGTTGCCTCTGGTAATGGAGCAAATACGCTTCACTATATTGCTAATGATAAACGATTGGCAAAAGAGAGTCTTATTTTAATAGATGCAGGGTGTGAATATCACTATTATGCGAGTGATATTACACGCACAATTCCTGTAAGTGGAAAATTCTCTAAGGCACAAAAAGAGATTTATGCACTTGTTCTTCGTGTGAATAGAGCGATTATTCAGATGATTCGACCAAAAGTATTGCGAAGTCAATTACAGCGTAAATCAGAAGAGTTACTGTGTAAAGGATTGTTGGATTTGGGCATTTTACATGG
>FPHH01000110.1_pt1 | contig 13231 bp, 14 predicted proteins | sample 1057331 | NCBI WGS metagenome assembly FPHH01 (sample SAMEA4473311, study PRJEB15554) | hydrothermal vent metagenome | biome: marine basaltic hydrothermal vent biome; feature: marine hydrothermal vent; material: water | place: Pacific Ocean | collected 2011-06-14/2011-07-23 | depth 1155 m
GGTATGCAAGCAGGAGAGGCAAAGGCCTCTCAAGAGATGAATAAAAATCTTGAGGACAAACTCACACTTTTAGAAGATGCAATTCAAAAATTAGATAGAGAGTCCAAGGGATTTACAACCGCCTTAGAGGGAATTAAAAGCGAATTGGTAGTTGCAGCAGTTGATATTGCACAAGAGGTGCTTAAGATAGAATTGAGTGAAAATTCTGCTGAGGTGGCAAAAATACTCTCTGATGAGCTTATTAAAGAGCTTCAATCGGCTTCAAAAATAGAGTTACGAGTCAATCCAAAAGACCATGCAGCAGTGGTAGAGCATCTTAGCACATTAGAAAATGTAAAAGTGATTCCAGATAGTGCAGTAAGTGAAGGTGGTGTTATTGTGATGAGTGATGTAGGAAATATAGATGCACAAATAGCAAAACGATTTCAAAGAGTAAAAAAGGCAGCTTTAGGTGAATAATAGAATTGATGTAAAAGGAAAAACTCCAGAAGAGTTAGAGGCACTGTGTAGCGATATAAGAGAAAGAATTTTAAGAGTTGTCAGTAAAAATGGTGGGCATTTAAGCTCTACTTTGGGGGCAACAGAGATAATAGTGGCAATGCACAAAGTTTTTGATTCGCAAAAGGACCCCTTTATTTTTGATGTTTCTCATCAGGCGTATGCACATAAATTATTGACAGGTAGATGGGATAGCTTTGAGACATTGCGTCAATTTGGTGGAATATCTGGCTATACAAAGCCAACTGAAAGTAGTGATGATTACTTCGTAGCAGGACATAGTTCGACTTCCATCTCTTTGGGTGTTGGTGCGGCAAAGGCGATAGCACTCAAAGGGGAGCAAGCGTCTCGGATTCCTGTGGTGCTAATAGGTGATGGCTCTATGACTGCTGGAATGGTCTATGAGGCTTTAAATGAACTTGGCGATAGAAAATATCCTATGATTATTATTTTAAATGATAATGAGATGAGTATCTCAAAACCAATAGGTGCAATGAGTAGAATTTTGAGCTCTGCTATGGCATCGCCTCTTTACCAGCGTTTTAAACGCAATACGGAGAGTTTTGTTGATAATTTTGGTGAGGGTGCGCGTTATTTGGCAAAACGAATGGAGGAGTCACTGAAGCTTATCACTCCGGGTGTGCTTTTTGAAGAGATGGGAATTGATTATATTGGTCCTGTTGATGGGCATAATCTTACGCAACTTATTGAGATTATGCAGACAGCAAAGGGATTGAAAAAACCTGTGCTTATTCATGCACAAACACTCAAGGGAAAAGGGTATGAGATAGCAGAAGGGCACGAAGAGAAGTGGCATGGTGTAGGACCTTTTGATATAAAAGATGGACACTCTTTGAAAAAATCTTCGCTAAAGAGTGCAACACAAATCTATACAGAGGCACTTTTGCATCTTTGTGAGCATAATGAGAAGATTGTAGGTGTAACAGCAGCTATGCCGAGTGGGACAGGGCTAACGCCACTTATAGAGAAATATCCTCATAGATTTTGGGATGTCGCCATAGCAGAACAGCATGCAGTAACCTCTATGGCAGCGTTAGCAAAAGAGGGCTTTAAGCCATTTTGCACGATTTACTCTACATTTTTACAGCGTGGTTATGATCAGGTGATTCATGATGTTTGTATTATGGATTTGCCAGTTGTTTTTGCACTTGATCGTGCTGGGATTGTTGGAGAGGATGGCGAGACACATCAGGGTATTTTTGATGTAAGTTTTTTGCGTCTCATTCCCAATATGACGCTCTTTGCACCGCGTGATGAAAAGAGCTTTCATCAAGCCCTTGCTTTTGCATCTGAGTATGCACATCCTTGCTCTTTGCGTTATCCACGAGGTGCTTTTATAGAGACAGATTTGCCAGAATCTACACCATTTGCAGTTGCAAAATCACAACTACTTATAGAGAGTAAGAGTGATATTCTCTTTATAGGGTATGGCAATGGAGTAGGGCGTGCTTACGAGACGGCAAAGGAGTTAGATGAAGATGTGGCTCTGCTTGATTTGCGTTTTGTAAAACCTTTGGATGAGGTAATGCTCAAAGAGATGGCAAAAAGACATAAAAAATGGTTTGTCTTTAGTGATACTATCAAAAGTGGCGGTGTGGGTTCTGCTCTTTTGGAATTTTTGGCACAAGAGAAGATAGAGGATGTGAGGGTAGAGAGTTTTGAGTATGAAGATGCTTTTATTACGCATGGAAATACAAAACTTGTTGAAGAGTCTCTTGGCTTGCTTCCTCTGCAACTTGCTAAGCGTGTAAAGAGAGCGATATATTGAATGGTGATTTAGAAAAAATTAATGATTTTATTACGCAACATCATGTAATGAGTTTGGCTACAGCAGTTGATACTCAGCCGAGTGTTTGCTCTGCTTTTTATATCTATGATCTGCAAACGCACTCTTTTATTATTGCAAGTAGTGAAGAGACACTCCATATAGAACATGTAAAAATAAACAGTAATGTAGCAGGAAATATTTTGCTAGAGACGCAAGAGATTGGAAAAATCCAAGGCTTACAGTTTTTTGCAAAGATGCAAGTTTTAGAAGATGAGAGGCTAAAAAAGCTCTATTTTAAGCGATTTCCTTACGCTTTAGCACTCTTACCAAAACTATGGCAGATAGAGGTCAGTCGTTTTAAATTTACAGATAACAGACTTGGATTTGGCAAGAAGATTATTTATGAGTTTGCTTCTCTTTAAAGAGCGAACAGGCACTTCCACTACTTTTAAAGACAACCATTGAAGGCATTTGTGCTGATTTGAAGCCATAGGCCCTACATCCATGAGGCTGATTGCTCTGCCAAGTGACAAAATAGTATTCACATTTTCTACAATTAATTCTTTTCATGGTTTATTGTAACATTTTTAGATAAAATACAAAAAGAAAATTTTTGTGAAAGAGGGGGTATATATTGATTTGGTTTATAAGTTTTTTATTATTGTTTTCTATAAATGGATTGGAAGCAGCAACACTGCATCTTAAATCTGGCTGGAATTTGGTGGGGAGTCATACCAATAGTTTTGATCCAAATACAAAAATAGTGACTGCAAAGTCTGTATGGGTATATAGAGATAAGAGCTGGTCTGCTACATCTCCAGATAGGACAGAATTACGAGAATTACGAGATGCAAATATTACAAGGTTGTATAATATATCTTATGGAGAGGGATTTTGGGTAAATGTGCCAAATGATATAGATATAGAATTTGAAAATCGTGTTTTGTCACAAGAAGCATTAAGCACGATACCACTCTCTGAAGGATGGAATCTTCTCTCTTTAAAAATAGCGAGAGATATTAATGTATCTGATTACTTTTTCGATGATAATAATATATCAATAGTTTGGAAATATACTAATAATAAATGGTCTGCATATTCAGCTAATAGGGCGATGGCGTATGCACTAAAGGATAGAAATATCTCTAAAATAGATACAATAAAAAGTGATGAAGGTTTTTGGGTTTTGTCAAAAGCGAATACAGAAATCAATACTTCACGAATAATAGCATCTATGGAGGAGAATAATACTATTCTTGTGCCACTCTATTCACATCCACCCTCTATCTCTTGGGATAAACTCTTTTTGTTTAATCATCTTACCCAGAGGCGTGTAATGGTTATTATAAACCCCTCAAATGGTGATTTTACGCGACAGAGTTCTTCGTATAAAAAATTGTTGGAGCAGTTACATAAAAATAATATTTTTACAATTGGCTATCTCTATACAAGTTATGCTGAGCGTAATATTGCAGATATAAAAACAAATATAGATAATTATGTAAGATATTATCCTACAATTGATGGATATTTTTTTGATGAGATGAATGATGATGTTTCACAATTGGACTACTATAAGGAGTTGATTACCTATGGAAATAAATATAGTATTGTAAATCCAGGGACAAGTATAGATAGAGAGTATATTGAGGGAAAATTTATTGATTTAGTTGTTGATTATGAGGGGAATTATGGGAGAATACGCACACTTAATAATTCAAATGAGAAGACGAAATTAGCTGTTATATACTATAATGCTCCTGCAGATGCAAGAGCTCCAGAGGGTGTTTATTATCAATATATAGATGATGATGATATTACAGAAAATTTTTCACAATATATTACTCCAAAATCTTGGCAGCTCTATTCCACACTTGCAAATAATGCAAAATTACAATATCCAGAGAGTAATACTTCATATATTTTTCCAGATGATTTAGAAGAACTTCCAAAAAGCGTGCAATTTTTTATGGATAAAAAGCTTATGCAGATGAAAAGTTGCAGTGCTAATAGTCAAAGAGATGAGTTTCGATTTGCTGATGAGTTTAATACCACTACTACAAAAAACTCTTTAGAGCTAAATATAACGCTAGCAGCCAATAATGATGTAACATTGATGCAGATTCAATCAGTGCCAAACTATATTCCACTTTTAAGAATTTCATACAAAGATAATACTTTATGGGGACATGTAAAGGAGACTAATAGCACTATAAAGGTAAATTTAGGAGATTATCATAGTGGGCAAATTGTAAAAGAAGAGGTGGATAATGGGACTTTAAATATCTATATTGATAATGTCAAGAGATACTCAAAAGATATCTCTTATTGGGATTATAGCTCTTTTTTCAAGTTTGGACTCTATCCTCAAACAGCAGGGTGTGATGAACTTAATGTTACAGATATAATTTATAAAGTAGATGAGTGATGGGTATAAGAGGGAGGATATATAATTCAAATGAATAGATTACCAATTGGAATACAAACATTTAGAGAGATACGCTCTAAAAATTTAATATATGTAGATAAAACAAAAGAGGCTTTGAGCTTAGTTGAAAATGGGAAATATTATTTTCTCTCCCGTCCAAGAAGATTTGGTAAATCGCTTTTTTTGGATACTTTGAAAAATCTGTTTGAGGGAAATAAAGAACTCTTTGAAGGGCTTTATATCTATGATAAATATAATTGGGATGAGAGTTATCCAATTATAAAAATAGATTGGTCTGGAGATTTTAAAACTTTAGAAAAGATAGAATATAGAGCTTTTCAGATAATGAAAAATAATCAAGAGAGTTTAGGGATTGAGTGTGAGTTTCAAACAAGTGCTAGTGGTTGCTTTGAAGAGCTAATACGCAAAGCATTTAAAAAATATAATAAACCAGTTGTAATTTTGATTGATGAGTATGATAAACCTATTTTAGATAATATAAATGATACTGAGATGGCACTAAAAGCAAGAGATTTTTTACGAGGCTTTTATGTGATGATGAAAGCAAATGATGCATATATAAAGTTTGCATTTCTAACAGGCATCTCTAAATTTAGTAAAGCAAATATCTTTAGTGGGTTGAATAATCTTGAAGATATTAGTTTAGTTCCTGAGTATGGAAATATTTGTGGATATACGCAAGAAAATATAGAAAATGAGTTTTTAGAGTATTCACAAGGGATGGATTTAGAAAAAATAAAAGTTTGGTATAATGGTTACTACTTTTTAAAAGATAAGATTTATAATCCATTTGACCTGCTTAAATTTTTTAAATATAAACAGTTCAAAAACTATTGGTGGGAATCTGGGAATCCCTATTTTCTTATAGAACTGATAAAAAAGAATAGTTATTATCTTCCTAAATTAGCTGATTTAAAAGTTGATGATACTATTTTAAACACCTTTGAAGTTGATAATATCAAACTAGAGGTATTACTGTATCAAGCTGGATATTTAACTATCCAATCGCAAGAGATTACCATTTTTGATACGATAGAATACAAACTAAAGTTACCAAATAAAGAGATAAAAATCTCTTTTAATGATATGATTATCGATATGATTAACAGTGATGCAGATAATAATTGTATTAAAACAAATATCTATAAGAGCTTATTAAATGCTAAACTTGAAGCACTACAAAACTCTTTAATGACAATGTTTAGTGCCATTCCTTACAATAATCATACAGGGAATAATATTGCTCACTATGAGGGATTTTATGCTTCAGTTATTTATGTCTATTTTCAGAGCTTAGGAATTGAGATAATAGGAGAAGATGTAACAAGTAAGGGGCGAATAGATTTAACTCTTTTTGTAAATGATATAATTTATATTATAGAGTTTAAAGTAAATCAAAAGGGTGCGTTAGAGCAGATAAAAGCGAATAGATATGCAGATAAATATAAAGATTTAGATAAAAAGATATATTTAGTTGGTATCTCATTTGATGAGTTAGAGAGAAATATTTGTGAGTTTGAGTGGGAACTTTTTAAATTTTAATAAAGGAAAAAGATGAATAAGAAAATTTTAATGATGATTGAGCTACAAAATAGCCTTAATGATGCAACAAATGGTGAAGAGTGGACAAAGGGTGTTACAAAGAATGGGAAGAAAATTAACTGGCGTCGTTGTATCTATATGGAGTGTGCAGAGATGGTTGATAGCTTTCCTTGGAAGCATTGGAAGGCGATTACAGCAGAACCAGATTGGAAAAATCATCAAATAGAGGTTGTGGATGTTTGGCATTTTATTATCAGTTTGGCGATTGAGGAGTATGCGAAAACAAACAGAGGCTCTTTAGAGGATATTGCTCTACAAATCTCTCGTTTAGATACTCTTAAAAAAATTGAAACAGCAGAGGAGTCATTTGCTCCAATTGATACTGTTTTAGAAAAGGTAGAAAATCTTATACGCATAGCTATTGCGAAAGATAGAGTTGATTTAGATACTCTTTTTGGTGAATTTTTTGATTTGGTAGCTATGAGTGGATTAAATCTTGATTCGCTCTATAGACTCTATGTTGGAAAAAACATTTTAAACCAATTCCGTCAAGATAATGGCTATAAAGAGGGAACTTATATTAAAGTCTGGAATGAACAAGAGGATAATGTTGTGATGCAATCTATTTGGGAGCAAAATGGTGACATTACTCCTGAATTTTTATATGAAGAGCTTTCAAAAGTCTATGGAACTCTTCTTTAGAGCTTTGATTTGCAAGATACGCTAAAGATAGAAAATCTCTCTTTTGGCTACTCAAAAGAGAGGTTACTTTTTGAAAACTTTTCGTTGTCTTTAAAAAAAGGAGAGTTAAAGGCAATAGTAGGGGAGAGTGGTGCAGGGAAAAGCACTCTCTTTGAAATAATTTTAGGTAATCTCAAACCATTAAGTGGAAGTGTGCAGTCTGCTTCAGTCTCTCAAATTTTTCAAGACCCTTATAGCTCTTTTCATCCAAGCTATACGCTTTTAAATCAAATAGCAGATGTTGCATCATTAGAAAAATTGGATAGCTATTTGGAGGAGATTCATTTAGAAAAGCCACTTTTGTATAAATTGCCTCATGAACTCTCAGGAGGACAACTCCAGCGTGCTTCTATTTTGCGAGCAATGCTTATGGAGAGCGAACTTTTACTGCTTGATGAACCAACATCAGCACTTGATAATGTTATTCAACTAGAAGTGATGCAGATGTTACTTAAGAGGCTTGACACTAAAGCGATGCTCCTTATCACGCATGATATGGAGTTAGCCTCGTGGTGTGCAGATGAGATTATCACACTCTAAGCATAGAGCCTTTTAAAGAGGATTACGGCAAGAAGTGTTGCTGTAATAGAGAGTGTTACATTTAATAATATATTGATGCCAAAGCGTGTAAATTCACCATCTTGAAGCATATTGACATTCTCTAAAGAGAAGGTTGAAAATGTTGTAAGAGCACCTAAAAACCCTGTAATGACAAAGGCTTTATACTCTGGTTGGATGCTCTGTGCAAAAAACATAGCAGCCAAACCAATAATGAAACTTCCAAGAACATTTACACTAAGTGTTCCTAATGGAAAGAGTGCACCTGAAAACTTTTGCACACCCGTAGCGATTAAAAATCTTGAAATTGCACCAAAAAACCCACCTGCACCGATAAAAAGTAGAAGTGTTAAATTCATTATTTTTCTTTATTGAAATTTTCGTGTTTATATTTGATAACTTCTGTATCTGTTAAAGTTATCAATCCATTATCCATCATAGGGTCAATATGTTCGATAAAGTTCTCAATTTTATCTTTATCATCTATAATCTCAATAACAAGAGGAAGCTCTTGTGCTAAAGCCCATACTTTAAAACTATGCACCTCTGAAAAAGCACCAATACCTGCATCAGCTTTGAAAACTGTTGCACCAGCCAAGCCCTCTTTTTTTACCTCTTTTAAAATCTCTTCCCAAAGAGGTTGACCATTATGTTTATCTAAAGTATCTATATAGATACGAAGAACCTTTTTCTCTCCCAAATATCGTTTCATCTATTGCTCCTTTGCAACTTCTTCATCATAAACTTTTTGCATCTTTTTGCGTAGCTCTAGTAGCCAATTAGGGTCATTTTTGTCAGCAACAAAAGAGTCTAAAAAAATGACTTTTATATTTTTTGGCATATAGTAAAACTCTTTTATATTATAGCACTTTGCTGTTTCAATGAGGACAATAGGTTGCACTTTAAGCTGATATTTATCAGCAATAACTTTTGCACCGGATTTAAAAGGGAGCATTTTTCCTGTCCGAGAACGAGTTCCTTCTGGAAATATAGTAAGCACTCTCTTTTTCTTGAGTCGCTCTTTTGCGGCGCGTAGTAGTTTTATAAGTGAATTTTTGCTCTCACGCTCTACTTCAATATCTTCAGGAAGACTCATAGCAAGACCAAAAAATGGAACATCAAAAAGTGCTTTTTTTGCCACCCATGTAATATCTCTTGGGGTTATAGTTTCAATCACTCCAATATCTAAATCACTTTGATGATTAACCAAAAACATCTGTGCTTCTGGATCCTCCTTCCCTATTTTAGTAACAGAAAAAAATGTCATAAGACGGACAAACCATGCCGTAATTTTTCTAGGGTAGGGACGCGGAAGTATTGGAAATAAAATAATAGAGAAAGTTATCGCTATAAATATGATAAGAGTTGCTAAAAACCAATTAATATGAGCAAGTATCTTCATTTTTTACCCAACCTATTCTATCGTTATTTAGTTTTACTTTAATATAACGCTCTGTTTGACCCTCTTTTGGAAGGCTATGTTCTTTTGTTACTGTTTCAAAAATAGTGCCATTATCGACAGGAAGAAGATGTATCTTTGCTCCTTTTTTGATGCAAATCTCTTGTTGTGGTATAGAGAGATAGAGAATATATCCAAGTGGTAAAAAAATAAAAAGAAGATAGATTCCTTTATGTCTTATTAAAACAAGAATAAATCCCAAAATAGCTATTGTCGCAGCTATATACATCTTCTGTATATCATGCGATTGGTCTCGTGGTTTTAAATCACTCTGTGTTGTAACACTATCATCATCTACAATAACAGGGATATCTATAGGTTCAAAACTATTTTTGAGAAGATTAAAATAGGTAAAAGAGAAGTGTTCAGCTCTTTTATCTATAATCACAAAGTAGGTAATTTTTGATGTGAGGTAAGAGTTTTTTGAAGACTCTTTTCCCTGTTTATAAATATTTTTAAAATGCATAGCATCAATATTTGTATTCTCTCCAGAGAGCACAAATACTATAATATTATGCTTGTTATCATAGCTTGTTGTCTTATAATCATCAAGTTGTAGATTATTAGCTATGATATTTGAAAAGTTTCCTTTTGGATTGAGTTGAATAACATTGAGCTTTTGCCCTTGAATAAAAGTGCTATTATACTCTTGTGATGCGATAAGTGAAGCATTGACATCAGGGAGTTTTACTTCATTTGAAGTTGCAAGAAGATGAAAAGTATCATATAAAAATTTGCCTTTTTGTTCGCGTATAGGCGTATCATCTAAAATATCCACTCCCTGTGCATGAGAAAATTGATAAGAAATATCATCAAAATCTTTTACAGTGGAGAGTGCTTTGAGTGTAACTGTAAAAATTTCACCCTGAATTATTCGTGTTGGTATCTTGTCATAGCTAAGGTAGATAACCTTATTTGCATATAATGAAGAGATAAAGAATAATACAAGGAGAAAAGCTCTTATCACGATGCAAAGAAACCTTCTAGCATTTTGACTCCATCATCACTTCCTAACACTGCCTCCATAGCGCGTTCAGGGTGTGGCATAAGTCCAAATACATTTTTGTTTTTATTGCAAACGCCTGCAATACTCGCAACACTTCCATTTGGATTTTTTTCAGCACCAGTTGCATCTGTATATTTCAGTAGAATCTGTCCATTTGCTTCAAGCTCTTGTAATCCTGCATCATCAATATAGTAGTTGCCATCATGATGTGCAATAGGAATATTTACAATATCTCCATTATTTAACTCTTGTAAGAAGATATTATCACTATTTTCTACTTTAAGATGGTGATGCTTAGATATGAAGTGTAGCCCTTCGTTTCGTTTTAATGCACCCGGGAGCAGACCTGCTTCTGTAAGCACTTGAAAACCATTACAAATTCCTAATACCTTGCCACCATTCTCTGCATATTCAGCAACTGCTTTCATTACAGGAGAAAATTTTGCAATAGCACCACTTCTGAGGTAATCCCCATAAGAGAAACCACCAGCAACAACTAGCAAATCAGTATCACTTGGAATTGTCTCAGATTTATGCCAAACTATCTCAGTATCGGCACCAAGTTTTTTAAAGGCATACTCTGTATCATATTCACAGTTTGTCCCTGGAAATTGAAGAATTGATACTTTCATTATACGAGCTCTATATTGTAGTCTTCAATTACAGTATTTGCTAAAAGCTCTTCACACATTTTTGTTACATCACTCATAGCTTTCTCTTTGTCTGTTTCATCAAGTTGCAAAACAATTTGCTTACCAATGCGAACATCTTCTACTGCATTAAATCCTAAAGAGTCAAGTGCATGATGCACTGCTTTTCCTTGAGAGTCTAAAACGCCTGCTTTTAAATATACATTTACTACTGCTTTTATCATAATTATTTTCCTAAAATTCTATCTAATACTTGCTCATAGGCAACTGTTAATCCACCAAGACCTTGACGAAATCTATCTTTGTCCATCTTCTCACCACTCTCTATATCCCAAAAACGGCAATTATCAGGAGAAATTTCATCTACTAAAATAATATTTCCATCTCTATCTTTTCCAAACTCAAGTTTAAAATCAACAAGATTAAGCCCTTTGTCTGCAAAATAAGGTTTTAAAATATCATTTACTTGTCTTGCCATACGACGGAGTTTGTCAAGCTCATCTTGAAAATCAACAAGCCCTAAAATAAGTGCATGTTGGTCGTTGAGTTTTGGGTCTCCAAGGGCATCATTTTTATAGTCAAACTCTACCAAAGTAAATGGTAAAACTGTTCCATCTTCTATGCCAAGATTACGCGTAAGTGAGCCTGTTGCAATATTACGAACAATAACTTCAATCATAATAACATCCACTTTTTTATGAAGCATATGATTATCATCTAGCATCTTTACAAAGTGAGTTGGAATCCCGTTCGCTTCTAGAAGTTTGAAAAGTTCTGTTGAAATTTTATTATTCAACGCACCTTTTCCAGCTTCGCTTGATTTTTTTTCGCCATTAAACGCAGTTAAATCATCTTTAAACTCTGAGATGACTAAATTTTCATCATCTGTAAGATATAATTTTTTTGCTTTACCTTCGTAAAGTAGCTCTCTTTTTTGCACCTTTTCTATCCTTTTACTATAATTAGTGATTTGACAATATCAACAGCTTCTTTAAGTTGAATATCTTTTTGAAGCATTTTAGGCGTTATTATATCTTTTTTATCTTTTTTATCTTCTTTAGTCTTCTCTTTTTTGCCATCAATTTTTTGCAACTCTTTTTTTAGGTGTGCTTTGAGGTCTGCTTCTTTTATCATAAACTCATTTTTTTCTGTTTTTACTTCCCCTGGAGCAACGATAATATCTGGTTTGACACCTACTGCTTGAATAGTTCTTCCTGTTGGAAGGTAGTATCTTGCAATAGTAAGTTTTATTGCTTCTGTTTTTGAAATAGGCAACACAACTTGCACGCTTCCTTTTCCAAAAGTATTCTCTCCTACCAAAACAGCCCGTTTGTGGTCTTGGAGCGAGCCACTTACAATTTCACTTGCACTTGCACTTCCACCATTGACAAGGACAACAAGAGGAACTTTTGTAAGTGTATTACTTTTATGTGCATAATAGACTTTATCTTCATCTTTTCTTCTCCCTTTTTGAGAGACGACAATACCATCATCTACAAAAGTATCTACCAGTCCAACGGCTTGGTCAAGTAGTCCACCTGGGTTATTTCTTAGGTCAAGAATAATCCCTTTTGTAGTTGCTTTTCTTTTTTTAATCTCTTTTGTTATACCAGCGACAACTTTTTGGTCAAAGCTTGTTACACGAAGATAGAGAATATTATCTTCTATTGTTTTTGCATAGACCGATTGGATTTTAATAATGCCTCTTACTATGTGGATTGAGAGAGGTTTGAGGGCTCCTTTTCTTACTATAGTAAGGTCAATAGGTGTTCCCACTTTACCACGCATCAAAGAGACAGCCTCATCAATATCCATTCCCAGTGTCGATTTTTTATTGATTTTTAGAATAATATCACCAGCTTTTAATCCTGCTTTATCTGCAGGTGTTCCCTCTATTGGGGCAATAACAGTAAGTGCGCCATCTTTCATACCTACCGTAATACCTAATCCTCCAAACTCACCATGTGTTTGCACCTCTAAGCGTTTATAATCTTTTTGTGTCAAAAAATTTGAGTGAGCATCAAGATTTTTCATCATACCATCTAATGCTTTGTTAATAAGTTCGTTGATAGTTACTTTATCAACATCATATTTTTGGACAATGTTTAAGACATTTGCAAATTTACTTAGGGCTTCAAGCCTTGAAGTTTCATCTTGTTGTGCATCTTTTTTTGCAGTAACTTCTGAAGAGAATAGGAGTGTTGAACAGAGTGCAACAGAGACAAATCCGAGTGAAATAATTTTTTTGTTTTTCATAATATACCTGTAAATAATTTTAAGATATTATAGCAACTCTTCATAAATAGCGGTTTAATCAATAGATAATTTTATTTTTATATAATGCGTTCAGAGTTTAAAATAGAGAGGGCATGATGAAAAACATAGTGCTAATTGGTTTTATGGGTGTAGGAAAAGGGAGTGTTGCACGCGAAGTTGTGCATCATTCTGATTATATTGCTATTGATACGGATGACCTTATTGAGAGTATGGAAAATAGAAAAATAAAGAATATTTTCAAAGAAGAGGGAGAAGAGTATTT
>FPHH01000097.1_pt1 | contig 12685 bp, 13 predicted proteins | sample 1057331 | NCBI WGS metagenome assembly FPHH01 (sample SAMEA4473311, study PRJEB15554) | hydrothermal vent metagenome | biome: marine basaltic hydrothermal vent biome; feature: marine hydrothermal vent; material: water | place: Pacific Ocean | collected 2011-06-14/2011-07-23 | depth 1155 m
ACAAGGGGGCGACCCAAAAGAGGCAGATATTATCTGCTATGATGGTTTTTGTTCTGTGCATCAGCTCTTTACTCTTGAAGATATTGCATTTTATCGTAAAAAATTTCCAGGTATTTTGATAGCGACACATCCAGAGTGTGACCCTGCTATCTGTGAGGCAAGTGATTTTGTTGGCTCTACTTCACAACTTATCAACTATATCTTAGCCTTGCCAGAGGAGCAAAAAGTAGCAGTTGGAACAGAGTTTAATATGGTAAATCGCCTGCGTCCAAAAAATACTTATGTTTTAAGCTCCACAAAACCAGAGTGTCCTACAATGAATGAGACAACACTTGAAGATGTTTATCTTACACTTAAAGCCATTGAAGATGGTTCGCCTATAAATGAGATAGAGGTGGATGAGAAGACTCAAAAATGGGCAAAAGTGGCATTAGAGAGAATGTTAGCATTATGATAGAGGATTTTGTAAAGGCATCTTTGGCAGAAGATGTGGGGCGTGGGGATTTGTATGCACTTGTTGAGCCATCTGTTGCATCTTCTGCAAAAATCATCGCAAAGAGTGAGGGTGTTGTTGCAGGAAGAAAATATATAGATGCTTTGGCAAAGTTAGAAGAGTTGGATATAACATGGCTAAAAGATGATGGAGAGTGTTTTGTTGTTGGAGATGTTATCGCTACCATAGATGCAGACTCTCATACACTTTTGCGTTGTGAGCGAACGCTCTTGGATATGCTTTTGCATGCAAGCTCTATTGCTACACTCACACGCCAATATGTGGATTTGATAAAGCCTTATAGCGTAAAACTTCTAGATACAAGAAAAACACGCCCTATGTTGCGACTTTTTGAAAAATATGCTACGCGTGTTGGAGGGGCAGTTAATCATCGTATGGGGCTAGATGACTCTTTGATGATAAAAGATACACATCTAAAAACGATTGAAAATCTTAGCTCTTATATAGAAAAAGCAAGAACTGTTATTCCCTTTACAGCAAAAATTGAGGTAGAGGCAGAGACACTTTATATCGCACAAGAGGCAATGAAAGCAAGTTGTGATATTGTGATGTGCGATAATATGACTCCTGCACAAGTGAGTGAGATTGTTGCCTTTAGAGATGCAAACTATCCACATATTCTACTAGAAGCAAGTGGTAATATTTCACTAGAAACTATTGTCGATTATGCTCAAACAGGCGTAGATGCGATAAGTTCTGGCTCGATGATACACCAAGCAAATTGGATAGATTTATCAATGAAAATTGAGTAGTATATAGTTTTTTATGGCTGACGACGCAGAAAAAACAGAAGAACCCACCCCCAAGAAGATAGAGGATGCCAGAAAAGATGGTAATGTTCCAAAATCACAAGATGCCTCGGGAGTGGTTACGCTCTTTGTAGCAATTTTATCTGTTTTGATGCTTTTTCCCTTTATAGCAAAGCATATGATAGCACTCTTTAGCTACTATTTTTCTCTTGTTGGCACGCCTTTAGATAAACTGTTTGTTGTCAATATTGCTATTGTTACTATCAAAGAGTTTTTATTAATGGTTATTCCTCTTACTACGGCAGTTGCTATGGCTGGTATTATAGGGGCTGTTGCACAGTTTGGTTTTTTATTTACTACTAAATCCATTACTCCTGATTTATCTAAACTCAATCCTATTAAAGGTTTGAAAAATCTTTTTTCTTTGAAGAAATTGCTTGAGGGATTTAAAATCACACTTAAATCATTCACAATTTTTGGAGTTGGTTTTTATTTCTTTTTCTCTTTTATTACCGAATTACCGACTGTCGCTCTCTTTGGTCTACATGATCAGTTGGTGTGGCTTGAAGATAAGATGATGGTTATTGTTTTTGTGATGCTTTTTATTATCTTTATCTTTGCCATTATTGATGTAGTTATTGTGCGAAAACACTATTTTGATGGATTGAAAATGTCAAAGCAAGAGATAAAAGATGAGATGAAAAATATGGAAGGGGATCCTCTCATTAAGTCAAAAATTAGACAAATTCAGATGCAAGCAGCAAGAAAAAGGATGATGTCTGAGGTGCCAAACGCCGATGTAGTCATTACAAATCCAACGCATTATGCTGTAGCTATACAATATGATGAAGAGAAGTCTCATGCTCCTATAGTCTTGGCAAAAGGAGTTGATAATATTGCTATGCAGATTAAAAAAATAGCACGAGAAAATAGTGTGCATATAGTGCAAAACCCTCCACTTGCAAGAACTCTCTACAAAGAAGTAGAAGTAGAACAAGCTATTCCTGAAGCACTATTTGGAGCAGTTGCAGAAGTGCTTGCATATGTTTATAAGATGAATGGTAAAAAGCGTTAAAAGATAGTGATAAAATTTTGATTTGTGAAGATAAGTGGTGACCCCGAGGAGAATCGAACTCCTGTAACATGGATGAAAACCATGGATCCTAACCGCTAGACGACGGGGCCATTGAAGAAATCAACTTCTTTTGTTGAGCTGAAATTATATAGAGTATATGCTTAAAAAAAGATAAAATAGATACTGTTTTCAAATTCACTTATTTTGTATATAATTGCAAATAAAAAAGTAAAGATTTGATAAATTTAACAAAAATTGACTCCTTTTCGCATATTGTCTTGGTTTGTGATGATGACTCTTTTGCAAATGCAAGTGCAATTTACTCCTATATATTAACAAAACATAAAAAAGTTTCTATTGTTTGTGAGAGTGGTATTAGCAAAAAATATGCTTTTTTACCATGGTTTGAAAAGCTTCGCAAAAATCTGCCTTCATCTGCTGATTGTAGCATTGTTGTGGATGATGATGTCCTTGCATTATTTGATTTTTTTCAAGAAAATGGGGTGAAGATTAATAAAAAAATGGCTACGGCACTCTATGGAGCACTTTTGCAAAGATATGATTATTTTAGAAGTATGGAGTGTAGTGGAATAGTTTTTGCTACTGCTTCACAACTAATAGAACTCAAGGCAGAATTCCAAGAGTGTATGCAATATTTGCAATATAATAAGCCTTTGGCATATTTTCGTTTGGAGTCTATTTTATATAAAAATATGCTTTTGAAGCAGAATGCAACTTTGGCAGTTGTGCCTCTCTGTGAAGAGGATTTGAAAGAGAGCGGGGCTTCTGTAGATGATGCATATTTGATAATGCAAGATATTTTACAGATGGCACATGTGCAAGAGGTGCAACTTGTGCAGAAAAATAAAAAGAGTAAGATTTTAAAATCAATAGCAAGGAGGTAGAGTGTGAGAAACAGAAGGAATAATAGTTCATCGTCATTTATGATGCTTTTTATTATGTTATTAATTGTTGGAGGAGGGTTATATGTCTATTTTTCGGCAACATTTGAGAGAAATGCTCCTATAATTACTCTCAAAAATAGTAGTAGTGGAAATGAGTATTGGAATTTAAAAACTCCATTAGAGTTAAAAATAACAGATGATAGTGGTGTGAAGGCATATCAAGTTGTTATGAAGAGCAGTTCTGGAACAACAATGTTGTTAAATGAGAAACTTCTTACTCCCAAAAAGAGTCTTGTATTAAGTATAAAACCACCTCGTGGGGCATATACTATGAAAGAGAAAGCAATAACAATTACAGTGCAGGCAAAAGATATAAGCAAGTGGAATTTTTTTAAGGGGAATAGCTCAATTATCTCTTATAGATTTATTGTTGATAGAAAAAGACCGCAGGTAAATATTGTGGATAACTCTTATAAAATTTCTCGTGGGGGTTCTGCACTTGTCATTTTTCAGGCCAAAGATCCAAACTTGAAAAGTTTATATATTGAAACTAATAGCAAGAAGCATTTTCAAGTAGAGCCTTTTTACAAAGAGGGATACTATATTGCACTTTTGGCATGGCCTGTGCAAGATAGAAGCTTTAGAGCAAATATTATTGCAATAGATAAAGCAGGAAATATAAGACGAACATATGTGCCACTCTATCTTAAAAATAGACAATATAAAGTTTCAAAAATTACACTTTCAGATAGATTTTTAAAAGGAAAAATTGCCAATTTAGCAGAAGAATTTGAAGAGACACAAGGTGTTGAAAAACCTTTGGAACAGTTTAAAATTATTAATGAAAAAGTGCGTGAAAAAGATAACGCATTAATTCATAAATATACATCTGTTGTGCCTCAAGAGATGATAAGCTCTTTTAATATTCATAGGATGTATCCACTTAAAAATGGAGCAGTTGTTGCTCATTTTGGGGATCATAGAAAATATTATTATAATGGAGAATTTATAAGTGAAGCATACCATTTAGGGTTGGATTTAGCAAGCCATGCTATGGCTCCAATTAAGACACAAAATGGTGGAAAAGTTGTTTTTGCTGGATTTAATGGTATCTATGGGAATAACCCTATTATATCTCATGGTTTAGGGCTTTATACAATTTATGGACACTGCTCTTCTCTTGATGTAGCTGAAGGGGATGAAGTAGCTCCAAATTCGATTATAGCAAAAACAGGAAAGAGTGGATATGCCATGGGGGATCATCTCCATTTTGGTGTTTTGGTGCAAGGCATAGAGGTTCGTCCTCAAGAGTGGATGGACAAAAGATGGATAAAATTAAATATTAGTGATATAATCAAAAGAGCGAAAAAAATAATTAACGGTCAATAGGGATAGAATATGTATCAAACAACTATAAGAAAGAGTGTTGAATTAGTTGGGATAGGGCTTCATAAAGGTTCTCCTGTTAAGTTGCGTTTGGAACCTTTAGAGTCCAATAGTGGGATTGTTTTTTATAGAAGTGATGTTGATGTCTCTATTCCTCTTATTCCTGATAATGTTGTTGATACAAAAATGGCTACAGTAATTGGCAAGGAAGCGTATGTAATTTCTACCATAGAGCATCTGCTCTCTGCTATTTATGCTTATGGTATTGATAATTTAAGAGTTATTGTTGATGCTGATGAGGTTCCTGTTATGGATGGAAGTAGTGCTAGTTTTTGTATGCTTTTAGATGAAGCAGGTATCCAACAGCTTGATATTCCCAAAAAAATTATGATTATCAAAAAAGATGTTACTATTGAGGAGGGTGAAAAGTATGTAAAACTCTCACCCTCTCCAGATTTGAATTATGCTTTTACGATTAAATTTCCTCATCCAATTATTCAAAAACAGGAGTATATCTTAAACTTTACAAAAGAGAGTTACAAAAATGAGATAGCGCGTGCAAGAACTTTTGGATTTTTACATGAAGTGCAATATTTGCGTTCAAAGGGGCTAGCACTTGGGGGCTCTTTAGAAAATGCTATTGTTTTGGATGAAAAAAAGATACTCAATCCTGAGGGGTTGCGTTTTGAAGATGAGTTTGTGCGTCATAAAATTTTGGATGCTATTGGCGATATGAGTCTTATAGGGATGAATTTTTTAGGAAATTATGAGGCAATGGCTGGGAGTCACGATCTAAATCATAAACTCACACTTAAACTACTTGAGAGTGAGGAAAATTATGAAATAGTAGAGCTTGTTGGTGAAAAAACAAAAGAGTTAGAGAAAGCTTATGCCTAAAAAAGTGGATATTTTACTTATTGCTTTAAGTGCTCCTATTCAAATTGGTGTATATGAAGAGGGTATTTTAATTGAGACAATAGAGAGTCAAGAGAAGAGTTCTGATATTTTACCAATACTTTTTCAAGAGTTGATGCAAAAATATCAGTTGCAGAGACTTTTTTATGCAAATGGTCCAGGTAGTTTTATGGCTATAAAAGTCGCTTATATCTTTTTAAAATCAATAAGTATTGTAAAAAAAATACCACTCTTTGCAACAGATGCATTTTATTTTAATAAAAATCAACCAATAAAAGCGATTGGAAAGCTATATTTTGTTAAAATCGCTTCAGAAATAAAAACTCAAAAACTAGAAACAACTTTTGTGAGTTCATTTGAACTTCCAAATAGACTTGATTATAGTAAATTTACTACAAATACTACGCCCTTGTATATGATAGGTGCAGTAGGATAGGAAAAAATATTGACAATAAGTGTACCTGCAACCTCTGCAAATTTAGGACCTGGTTTCGATACTCTTGGTTTGGCTGTTGATTTAAGAAATAGGGTGGAGTTTCATCCTTCAAAGTTTTTTAGTGTCTGTATAAAAGGGGAGGGTGAAGATAATCCTCGATTAAAAGGTAATAATCTTTTTATTAGTATTTTTAATGAACACTATAGTCGTTTGACAAAGCATAAGCAAAATTTTAAATTTACTTTTTATAATAAAATACCAATGTCAAGAGGACTAGGGAGCTCTTCTGCTGTTATTGTTGCTGCTGTTGCATCAGCACATGAAGCGGCAAATATTCGAGTGTCTAAACGCAGAATACTGAATCATTCACTTGTGTATGAACCACATCCAGACAATATAACACCTGCTGTTATGGGGGGATTTAATGTTGCCACTATTGAAAAAAACAAAGTTTTTTCACAAAAAAAACATCTTCCAGAGTATCTTAAAGCAGTGGTTGTTATACCAAATAAACAGATGAATACCTCAAAATCCCGTTCTGTGTTGCCTAAATCTTACTCAAAAGAGAATGCTGTTTATAATCTTTCTCATTGTGCTTTGACTGTTGCTGCTTTTTTTAATGAAGATTGGGAGATGTTAAAGTTGGCAGCACAAGATAGATTTCATCAAAAAGCAAGGATGAAAACATTGCCAGAGCTCTTTTCTGTGCAAAAAGTTGCTTATGAGAGTGGTGCGTTAATGAGCACACTCTCTGGAAGTGGTTCTACATTTTTTACACTCACTTATGATGAAGATGCTGCTATGATTGCCAATAAAATGAGACAAAAATTTCCTGATTTTGCAGTGAAGATTTTGAATTTAGATAATAATGGGCTAGTGATAGAGCGTTAGCCTATCAAATAAAGCAATATTTAGATATAATGGCGAAAAAATTTCATGAACCTATAAGAACTTGTGTTGGATGTCGGACAAAGGATGCACAGCGTAATCTTCTTAGACTAAGATGTAAAGATGGAAATCTTATAGCATTTCAAGGGAGTGGAAGAAGTTTTTATTTATGTAATATTTGTCTAAATGAAGAGAAAAGGCTTGCAAAAGCACTGATGCGTCAATGCAGAAGTTCTCAAAAAGATAAATTTATGAACAAACTAAAGGAGATCATCACTGATGACAGATAAAGTTAGTGTTAAAGAAATTGCAGACGAGTTAGGAATTGCTTCTAAAGATGTGCTTGCAAAAGTAAAGAGTATGGGTATAGAAGTCAAAGCGGCTCAAAGTAAAGTTACAATGGAAGAAGCAGAGAGGATTGCAAACTACATTATGAATGGTGTTGTAGAAGAGGCTCCAAAACCAAAAATAACTGTAAAAAAACAAACAAAAGTAGCAAGTGATACTCCTAAAAAAACAACTTCCAAAGAGAAAGAAGAGGTCGTAGTGAAAGCTACTTCTATTGAAGAGGAAAAAGAAGAGATAAAAAAAGAAAAATCTGAGGTGGTCTCTTCAGAAGAGAAAAAAGAGATAGAAGAAGATGCTAAAACTAGTAAAAGCACTCAAAGAGAAGAGGTTGCAGAGAAAAAAGAAGAAAAAGAGGTAGTTGCAAAAGAGGAGTCTGCTAAGAAAAAACCTGCTAGAAAATCTACCCTTAAAGTTGTTCAACCTTCTGCTCGACCAGCTATTAAGGGGAGTGGTCTAAAGATTGTTAAAAAAAGAAAGCCAAAAGTAGAAGAGAACTATACTATTCCTCAAAAGAAAGCTTCAGTCTCTTCGTATGGCAAGATGAGTGCAGAGGCACTTGAAGAGCTTGCAAGGAAAAAGAAATCAACAACAAAACAAGCTCCTGTAAGTAAAAAAGAACAGGGGAGAAAGCTTGATATTTTTGGTGGCTCTATGGCCGAAGTCTCTATGGATATGGACGACCAAGTTGTTTTACTCGATATAAACGCTACTGAACGCACTCCTATTATTCCTGAAGAGCCACGCAAACCAAGAACACCTAAACCAGTTGGACGAAATGGAAATAAAAAGCAGGCTCCACGCGGTAGAAAAGTTTCTCGTGATAAGCGTAAAAAATATACAAAAGAGAAACATGAAGATGCAGTCGTAACGCATGTTGAGATTCCTGAGGATATTCGTGTATATGAGTTTGCAGAGAAATTGAAGCGTCCTATGTCTGATATTATTAAGGTTCTTTTTGATCTTGGTATGATGATGACAAAGAATGACTTTCTTAGTGCCGATGAGATTGAGATCCTTTCAGAAGAGTTTGGTGTAGAGGTAACAGTTATTGATCCAAAAGATGCATTTAATTATGTTGAAGAGGTCAAAGAAGAAGACCCTGATGCTGTTGAGAGACCTCCAGTTATTACTATTATGGGACATGTTGACCATGGGAAAACTTCATTGCTTGATTCTATTAGAAAAGCAAAAGTGACTGATGGTGAAGCTGGTGGAATTACACAGCATATTGGGGCTTATACAGTTTCTCAAAATGGAAAAGAGATTACATTTATAGATACTCCAGGGCATGCTGCTTTTAGTGCTATGCGTCAAAGAGGGACAGATATTACAGATATTGTTATTATTGTTGTTGCTGCTGATGATGGTGTAAAACCTCAAACACTTGAAGTTATTAAAATAGCCAAAGATTCTGGGGTTCCAATTATTGTAGCACTCAATAAAATGGATAAAGAGACTGCAAATCCAGACTTAGTAAAAGGGCAAATGGCAGAGCATGGAATTACGCCTGTTGATTGGGGTGGTGATGTTGAATTTGTGCCTGTTTCAGCTAAGACAGGAATGGGTATTGATGATTTACTTGAAAATATTTTATTAACTGCTGAAGTTTTAGAGTTAAAAGCAAATCCAAAAGCACATGCAAAAGCGGCTGTGGTTGAGTCATCTCTGGAAAAAGGGCGAGGAGCAGTTGCCACTGTGATTGTGCAAAATGGAACACTTAAAGTTGGAAACCATGTTGTTTGTGGTGCAGCGTATGGTCGTGTAAAAGCACTTATTAACGATACAGGGAAACAGATAAAAGAGGTGCTTCCTTCTCACACTGCTGTTGTTGTAGGACTTAACGAAGTGCCACCGGCTGGTGAAATTTTGATGCAGATGGATAGCGATAAAGAGGCAAAAGCTTATGCGCTTAAGCGTAAAGAGTATGAGAGAAATAAAGAACTCTCAAAATCTACAAAATCTTCATTAGAAGATATGACTGCTATGATTGCAGAGGGGAAACTAAAATCTCTGAAAGTTGTGCTCAAAACTGATGTGCATGGTTCTCTTGAAGCTATTAAAGGTTCATTAAGTGATCTTAGAAATGATGAAGTAAAAATTGACATAATCTCTAGTGGGGTTGGTGGTATTACTGAAAATGATGTTGAACTTGTTGCAAATGCAGAAAATTGTGTGCTTCTTGGTTTTAATGTCCGTCCAACTGGTTCTGTGAAAGCACTTGCAAAACAGAAAAATGTGGATATTCGAACATACTCTATTATCTACCAACTTATTGATGATATGACTATGATGCTTACAGGTATGATGGCACCGAAATTTACAGAAGAGAATACTGGTCAAGCAGAAGTAAGAGAAGTATTTAAAATTCCTAAAGGTATGGTTGCTGGTTGTATTGTCAATGATGGTAAGCTTATTCGTGGTGGAATGGTGCGTGTTATCCGTAATGGTGTTGTTACCTATGAAGGTGAGCTTATATCTCTCAAACGCTTTAAAGATGATGTTGAAGAGGTTGGGAATGGTTACGAGTGTGGTGTTGTTATTAGTGGATATGATGATGTTGTCCCTGGTGATGTGCTCGAAACATTTAAAAAAGTCGAACAAAAAGTCTCATTATAATACTATAAGATGAGCAGAGCTCACTCTTATATTTTAGGGAGTTTCACTCCCTATACCTTCATAAGCTACTACTAAAAAAGGATTACTACTATATGACTGAAGCACAAATAAAGCTTAAACGAACAGAAGCCCTTTTAGCTGAACTTATTCCAGAAGCACTCACACATCTTAATGATACAAGATTACATGCATTAAATGTTATAGAGGTAAAATGTTCGCGAGGAAGAAGTGATGCAAAGGTCTATATTGACCCAAGTAATTTTTCAGAAGAGGAGCGTCGCACTTATATGAAACAACTTCGTAAAGCGCGTCCTCTTATTGAAGATTTTTGCTTGAAAGATCAGGGATGGTATAGATCTCCAAAACTTACTTTTGAGTTTGATGAACAGTTCAAAAAATCACAAACACTAGAAGAGTTATTTAAAAAAATAGCTACAGATAAAAACGAGGAAGAGTAATGAGTTTGCATGCAGATATAGAATCAATAGTTAAGTCAGTTGGACTTGAACTATACGATACAGTTATTGTTAATGAACATGAGGAGACTATTTTTCGTATAAGTGTTATCTCCCCTGAATTTGAAGATACAAAACGCAAGAGTGTTACTCTTGAAAAATATGTCGAATTGACACATCTTCTCTCTCCTCTTTTAGATGTTACACCTCCTGTTTCAGGGGAATATAGACTTGAAGTTGGGAGCCCTGGAATTGAGAGAAAATTAACTACACTGCCACAGTTTAAAAAATCAATAGGAGAGAATCTCTCTTTGGTGCTTAATGATAAAGATAAAATCAAAGCAAAATTACTTAAAGTTGAGGGAGATACGCTCTTCTTGGAAGATAGTGATGGTATTAAAGAGGTTGATTTTCATGATATTAAAAAAGCAAAAACATACTTTGAATGGTAATTGATCATAATTTTTATATGCAACTTGCTTTGGATGAGGCGTGGAAGTATCAGGGCTTAACCTATCCAAATCCAGCAGTTGGTTGTTGTGTTGTTGGTTCGCATAATGAAATTTTGGCTGTTGAAGCACATCACAGGGCTGGTGAGCCACATGCAGAGGTTAATGCACTCAAGCAGGCTTACTATAAACTTACAAATGATAGCTATATCTTGGCACTAGAAGATTCAGCAGATATTCATACTCACCTTTTAAGCAATCACAATAATCTCTTTAAAAATGCTAAACTCTACTCAACGCTAGAACCCTGTTCGCACTATGGGAAAACTCCATCTTGTGCAAATCTTATAGCGGAATTAGGCATTCAAGAGGTCTATATTGGTGCGAATGATACAAATAAAAAAGCAGCAAATGGTTCTATGATTCTCTCTATGAATAACTGTATGGTTTATAGTGGTATTTTAGAGAAAGAGTCTGCTTCGTTATTGTTGCCATTTACTAAAACTTTGCAAGGGCGATTTGTCTTTTTTAAATGGGCACAACGCCTTAATGGCACAACCGATGGAGGCGTTATTAGTTCGGAAAAATCACGCAAAAATGTGCATGCTATGCGTGATGTCTGTGATTTGCTTGTTATTGGTGGTGGCACGGTTCGCACAGATAGGCCAACACTTGATGCGCGTCTTGTCAATGGAAAAGCTCCAGATGTTTTGATACTCTCTCGCTCAAAAGAGTTTGATAAGAGTATCCCTCTTTTTCAAGTTCCTCATAGAGAAGTTTTTATTGAAGATAATTTGCAAAGAGTGCAGAGCTATAAAAATATTATGATAGAGGGAAGCTCCAAAATGTATGCACTTGTGCGTGATATTGTGGATTATGAACTCTGCTATATTGCACCATCACTTGGTGGGCGTGAAGGAATATCTTTTGATGCAGAGAAATTTGAATTTTTAAATGTGAATAAAGAGAGCGAAGATATAATTGTATGGATGAAAAAAAGGATATAAAATAATGAGTATTTTAGCACAAGAGGGCGAAGTAAAGCAGGAACAAATAGTCTCAATGTTTGATGATATTGCACCAACTTATGATACAGCAAACCGTGTTATGAGTATGGGTGTAGATATTTCATGGAGAAAAAAAGCATGTGATTTGGCATTTAACTATTATGGAAAAAAGAGACTCGATACAATTATAGATGTAGCATGTGGCACGGGTGATATGATGGGGTATTGGCAAAAACAGGCACAAAAAGCTAATATTACTATTGATACACTTGTAGGTATTGACCCTTCAAATGGTATGGTTGATGTCGCACGTAAAAAATTTCCAGATTTTGAGTATCATATTGCAAAAGCGACCGAGCTTCCAGTAGAAGATGCTAGGGCAGATATAGTGAGTATCACTTATGGCATTAGAAATGTTGTAGAGCGTCAAGAGGCTTTTTATGAGTTTAACCGTGTGCTAAAAGAGAATGGTCTTGTTGTTATTTTGGAATTTATGAAAGATGAGAACAAAACGCTACTTAAAAAACTGCGTGATATATATATGCACAAAATTCTCCCTTATGTAGGGGGTGCTATCTCTAAAAATCTTGCAGCCTATACTTATTTGCCTGACTCTATTGAGAATTTTGTAACAATTCAAGGGATGCAAAAAGAGCTTGAAATAGCAGGATTTGAGATACTCCATACTCAAAGTTTTTCTATGGATATCTCTACGCTAATGATTGCTCGTAAAAAGTAACAAATAATGCACCCTCTTAGTGTCTCTGCACTCAATGAACAGATAAAATCTCTTTTAGAGGAGAGTTTTTCTCGTGTTCTTGTTGCAGGCGAACTCTCTCGTATTACATTTCATAACTCTGGACATATCTATTTTACGCTCAAAGATAGCACATCTGCTTTAAGTGCAGTTATGTTTCGTGGCAATGCTTCAAAGCTAAAGTT